>Ga0209611_10001242_pt1 | contig 42730 bp, 43 predicted proteins | sample S1TSphgellanicum_3_FD_187693 | JGI IMG/M metagenome (GOLD analysis project Ga0209611, IMG submission 187693) | Host-associated microbial communities from peat moss isolated from Minnesota, USA - S1T2_Fc - Sphagnum magellanicum MG (SPAdes) (version 2) | ecosystem: Host-associated > Plants > Peat... | reverse complement strand
CGTCGGTTTAACTCCCGTTTTCGCGCAGACCGCCAGCACCTCGACTCTCCAGCAGGGTTTCAGCACGGCCTTGGGAATCCTCTTCATGTTCGGATTCTTTTGGGGCGTCGTCAAAATCTGGTCCGGCGCTAACGCCATTAGCAAGGGCGATGCGGACGGCAAGATGGGCATCGTCGCCGGCATCATCATCGCCGGGGCCGCCGCCATCATGGGCGCGCTCTTCGCCATCTTCAACTTGAGCGGGGCGACTCTTACGCCCTCGTTCTGACCAATCCGGCACCGTCCTGAGCAGTTCAGCACTTAAAGCCATCCATGAACCAACTACGACTCACAGACACCAATGCAGCGGATGATTCCGCCGGATCGGTTTGGGGACTCGACGGCAACCTATTCATGCCCGTCGTCGCCTCAGCCGCTCTATCCATCGGGGTAGTTCTGATCCTGTTCAGTTTCCTTCATGTCGCATGGTGGTTGAGCTTCCCGCTCGGGGCGGTGCCCTTTGTCGGAACCCTCTCTTACGTCCTGCTTTTCAAGCAGGGCAAACCACCCGGTTACGACCGGGACCTATTTGAACTTTGGATCACCGGCCACGGCTTCGGCTTCAACGCCGGGGATCAACTTACCGCGAGAAAACGGAAATGAAACGACACGACAAAGCGCCCAACGGCCACTTCGCCGAAGGACTCATCCTTTACGGCAACCTCGAAACCGGAGCAATGGCCAGCCAGGGCTTCCTCCTTGAACCGCCCGATTTGCAACATGCCTCCATCGGCGTCCAAAACGATTACCAGGACAAGCTCCGCATCTTCCTGTCCACCCTTGGCCCGAAACAACGGGCGCAACTCCAATGGACCTGCAACTCCGATTATCAGAAGGAACTGATTCGGTATCACCAGCAGACCTCCACGGTCACGGACGATTATGTCCGCGAGCACCGCGAAGAACGATTTTCCCGTTATTGGCAGCGGATGGTGGACCGGACGCTTCGACGGGAGCAGCTCGTCCTTTTCATTTCCCAGGACATCGAAACTCCCGCGAGCCTAGTCCAAAGCAAAGTCGGCTTGCTCGATTACTACTACAAGACGCTTCGCCAGCTTCGTTCCGGTTTCGACGAGGTAGGCGATACGCTCACAACCATCCTGGGCGCGGGCACGACCGTTCGTTCGATGACCGACCTGGAGCACTTCGCTTACTATAAGCGGTTCCTCAATCCGTCTCTCGCCGACCGGCTCGAAGTCAATTTTGAAAGTCTATTCCGCGAGGAGCTTTCCATTCAGGAATTGTGCTGGGACAGCGATGGGGTGGGATTGGAGGACAAGGCCGGATTTTATCTCGACGGCAATTACCACTCCCTTTTCACGATCAAGCGTTGGCCGCAAAAGACTTATCCCGGCATCGTCCACCGGCTGACGGCGCTCCCGTTCCTCGACTACCAGATCACCGTCAATTTGGAGCCCATCCCGGTTCGTGAGGAAATCACCCGCGAGGAAAAGGCCATCGACCGCTTGCGCGGTGATTACGAGGAGGAGGGCAAATACTCCATGTCCGTTGCCTTGAAAAAGAAGGAACGGAAAATTGACTCCCTGGCCCAGGGCTTTTCCTTCCCGTTCTATGTCGAGTATTTCATCCGCGTTTGGGACAGGAGCGAAACCGGCCTTCATGCCAAATGCGCCGCGATCAAGAACGCGGTGAACCAGATGAACGGAGCGCAGGTTTATGAAACTGCCCTCCCAACGACCGCCAAGAAACTCTTCTTCTCCACCTGGCCGGGTTGGACCGGCAGCAGTTACCGGCACCGGGATCTTTACGCGGAAGACCGCTATTTGGCCGATCTCCTGCCGTTCTCTTCCACTTTCACGGCGCATCTGGCCGAGGCTGAGGCGATCTACGACGGCACCAACGGCAACCTTGCCGGGGTTCGGACGTTCATTGGCGGCACGCCGCAGCACGCGGTACTAATCGGCATGACCGGCGCGGGAAAGTCATTCGCCATGGATGACCTCCTGACCCAAACGCAGGCCGGGTACGACTACACGGTCATCATCGAGGAGGGGCTTTCCTACAAAAAATTCACCGAGAGTTTGGGAGGACGACCAATTCTGATTCATCCCGATGGCGAATTGACCATCAATTATCTCGATACGCAGGGATTGCCACTGAACCAGCTTCAAATCGCGAGCGCGGTTGCCCTGGTCTCGAAAATGATCGGCGAGTCGCCCGACCCCGAGAAGCAGCAGCTTCGACAGGCCCAAATCGGCCAGTACATTCACCAGCTTTATTCCGACACGTTCACGGAATGGGCGGGCAAACATCAGGCCCGTATTCCCGGCCTCCAACGACTGGCATGTGCCGTCCACAAATGGCGGCAGCAGAAGATGGGGCTTGGTTCCACCTTCCTTGAAGCGTTCGCCGAATTGCGCGACCGGATGGAAGCGACCGACGCGGAAGCCCTCGACTTCCACGGCTCCATCTCCGAAGGCGAGATCACCCAATTCTTGAAGGAGCCGCAAACCGAGCGGTTCCTTATGCAGACCGCCTACAGCGCATTCACGCCCGAGGAATACCCGACCCATTCGGCTTTGTTGGATTTGATGTTCTTTTCCCGGCTGCCCGAGCACCGGAAGGAGGAGATCGACCAGATTGCCACCTTGCTTACGGCGTGGACCGCCGCCGGCCAGTACGGAAAACTCTTCGACGGCACGACCAACATTTCCCTGACCGGAAAAATTGCTCACTTCGAGCTGGGCTACATCCCCGAGCAGGCCGTCGAATTGAAGACGGCGGCGGGCTTACTCATTTCGGGATTCACCCGGCAGCACATCATCACGCTCCCGCGTTCCGTCTGGAAACGGATCATTTTCGAGGAGGCCGCCCGGTTCCTCGATGTCCCAGGAGGCGAGAAGATCATGGGCGAAGGTTACGCCCAGCTTCGCAAATTCAATTGCTGGATCATTTCCATCGTCCAGCAGTACAGCAAATTCAAGAGCACGCGGATTCGGCCCGTCATCATGGGCAACTCGAAGCAGTTCTTCCTCATGCGGCAATTCGACCGCTCCGACCTGGAGGACATCTCCAAGGACATCCAGTTGCCCGAGGTGATGATTGACGCGGTCCAGCACTACCCGCTGCCCGAGCAACAGGCCGCCAATCAGAAGTTTTCCTCCCTCTGTTACTACTCGCCCACGGTGCAGCCGCCCCTCTGCGGAACTCTGCGCCATATCGCGAACCCCAACCCTCAACCCAAACCCACTTTATGAAAATTCGATTTTATCTCCTTTTATTGTCACCGCTGGCTTTGGCGCATTGCACCTCGACCTCCAATCCGCCAGGCCCTGAAGGGACCGGCGATCACAAGACCGGCTACTACCTCGGACGCAGCGATGCCGTGAAGCAGCAATACTGGATGGTTCAAAACCTTCAGCAGCAGCCCAAGACGCCGCAACCAAAGGTGACCAATCTCCCAATCACCATCCCCGGCGAAACCACCAACGGTGTTACGACCGTCCCGCACACGGAAACGGTTCGCATCGAGCAGTAAAACCTCCACCCACTAAATTTATGAAAACCAGATTTTTCTTATTCCTTCTTCTCGTCATGGGATTTGGCCCACTGGCCCATGCCCAATATCCCGTCTCCGTGGTCGCTGATCCGATCGCGGTCCAAAACGAAGTCGAGCAGATCGCCAAGTGGACCGAATCCATCGGCGTGCTCAACCAGCAATTGCAGCAGTTGCAGCAAACCTTGGAGGTGGCGCAAACCGTTAAGGGCTACATCGGCGATCCGGCGGCAGCGGCCCAGGCGATGGGGCTGCAATTGCTTGGCCCGCAACTCAGTCAATCCGTTGGACAGCTCACTTCCAGCCTGAACCAGACGGTCAGTGGCACGATGGCCCTGCAGAACAGCGGCTCGCAATTGTTCAGTGCGGTTCCAAACACGACGCCGAGTGGTTTTTCCATGAACTTCGATTCATCCCAATTCAAACCGTTCGCCGCTATCCAGAGCCAGAACAAGAATGTGACAAACGTGGTGCAGGATACGGTTTCGCGCATCGCCGACTTGCAGCAGCAAAAGGCGATGACGCTGGCGCAAATCCAATCGGCTCCCGACCAGAGCACCGTGCAAAAGCTGACCGCCCAGGCCGCCGCCATCGACGGACAGATTGCCTCGCTGGGGCAGCAACAGCAAACGGCGACCGATCAGATCGTCACCCAAAATATTTCCAATCAGAACGACCAGCAGATGAAGGCGCAGGCCGCGAATCAGGCCGCCGACCACGAGCTGAATGTTTCTCTCCAGAACTTCATGCAGTGGGAAGGCCAAGTCAGCAGCGACCGCACCGACTTCAAATAACCCTCCACCATTCAATTTATATGAACGATTCCCATTCTGAACCTAATTCCGAGCTTACCCAGGAAGTAAGAAACGGCTTCATCGACCTCCGCTCGCTTCATAGCCGCATTGCTGAAGAGCGGTACGAACTCAACCAAAAGAACCATGTCCTCCTCTGCCTTTTGACGGCTTTGGCTTTCGCCATCGTGTTCTGCCTCCTTTCCCTGAATGTTCGTCTTTTCAGGATTCTTGAAGCCAATCCAGGCCTTGAACCGAACAGCCGACCCTCCGCCGTTTCTCTCCGGCAGGTGGATGAGTACCCCCGGCAGATCGCACCGAATCGCGCACCATGACCATCAGCGATCTCGTTCCCAATCTGCAACCGATGGTTGAAGACCTCAGCCAGCAATTGCGGTTCATCTGCTATTTCGTCCTCACGGCGGCCATCGTCGTGAGGACCGACCGGGGCAGCACGAGCATCGGCCAATTGGTCCGGCCCATCGTCACCAACATCATCCTCTGCGGCATCATCGCCACGCTTTCGATGTGGTTTAACGTCGTCCGAGACGAGTTTTGGAATATTGCCGTTTCCATTCGCACTGAATTTACCGGCAGCGTGGACGGCACAGGTGCGGCGTTGATGCAGCTCATTCAACCGCCAGACACGGGTATCGACTGGCTTGATGTCGGCAATTCCTTGATGAAGGCCGTTCAGTACGCCCTCGGCTGGCTCATCGTTTGGATCGGGGGCCTGATCCAGTTGCCCATGATGATTGTGCAGTTTGTCATGGAATGCCTCTGCTATTTGTTCCTGCCGATTGCGATTTCGCTTTTTGCCTTTGACAGCACCAAGGGACTCGCAATTCGGTATGTTCAACAAACGCTGGCCATCCTGGCTTGGCCCATCGGCTTCGCCGTCGTTGATCTTGTCGGCTATTCGCTCCTGACCAGCGGAACATCCGTGGTCAGCGCGGGAGCACTGGCGGCGGGACTGGCGACCGGATTCACGCCGGCCAAACTCGTCATCGGCGGCATCGTGGCCGTCTGGCTGATTTTGGGAAGTCTCGTGACTCCCATCGTCATGCAGATGCTCTTTTGCTCAGGCACGCCGATGTCATCGGCAGTGAGCCATGCCATTCAAACCGGGGTTGGCCTCGTTGGCGCGAGCCGTTTCCTAAAAACTGGCGGCGGAGGTGGAGAAGGCGCACCCGCGCCCGGTTCATCTACCGCGTCTAATGGCTCCGGTCCTTCTAGTCTGCCGCCGAGTGCTCCGCCGAGTCCGGCGCTTCCGTATTCGCCTACGGGTCCGATTGCTCCCTCTTCCGGTTCGGTCGCGTCTTTGTCGCCGATTCCAAGCGGTTCCAATGGTCTGATTCAAAGTCCGCGCGGCTCGTTGGCCGTTGGTCGCGTTGCGGACGGTATCTCTGCCCAGCGAGCACAGAGTTTTGCCAATCTGACCGGCACTCCTTTTACCCAGGCGTTTTCCAATGGCTCCGTCGTTACGCATCAACCCGCGGTTTCCCGCGTGCCTGCGGCCTCCACTTTTATCGCTCCCTTAACTCCTAACCCTCTACCTGCATGACTACTTTAAACGAAACTCCTGTCCCTCTTTCTTCTGAAATAAAACGACCCCAGGCTGCTCCTACGGTGCTCCGTCTCTTTGCCGATCACGGCTGGGCGGCCCGCGTGTGGTTCCTCATCGCGGCACTTGCCGTGGCGGCTGCCTTCATTCAGCCCTTTCTCATCATCAGCGCCTACCGCACCCAGGAACGCGTTGTCATTCTCGATGAGACTGGAACCTACCATATTTCGCCGCTCCTCAATTTCGAGGACGCGACGAAGCTGCAAACCTCGCAAACGCTGCTCGCCTGCCTTGCCTTGCTCGAAAAGAACCCGACCGGGTTCGATTATCCCGACCTGTTGGAAAAGATGTTTTTGCCCCAGGCCCTTAATCAGGCCAAGGCGATCCAGAGCCAGCAGGCCGACGAGATCAAGGCGAAGCAGATTCACCAGAAAGTCGAGGTCTTCCGGGTCGATGTCCTTCAAACCCGCAGCGACCAAGTCTTGGTCGAGGCAACCGGGCAGTTGATCCGCATCGGCCTCTTCAACGGCGAGCCTTTCACCGAGGCCGAGAATTTTAAAGCTCAGTTCACCCTCCTTCGTAATCCGAACCTCACGACCAATGGCCGCTTCCCGCTGGCCGTTGGCAAGTTCGAACTTCAGTAACCACTCACCATCACATCACCATGAATACCTCATTTCTTAAAATAACGGCAGCTGCCGCATCCTTCATTTTCGGTTCGCTCGCAGCCGTGGCCGTGCCCGTCAACGTTCCTAATGCCTCGTTTGAAACACCCGGCAATCCCATCACCAGCACATCCAACGACAACTTGGTCCAAGGTTGGGTTTTCAGCACCTCGAACTCCGATCTTTTTGGAACGGCTGCTCTCAATCTTAACTTTCAAGGCACCGGCGCGGCGGATGGCAGCAGATATGCCTTCATCGACAATTCGGGGAAGACGCAAGAAACAATCACTTCAGCCTCTTCGCTGGGGGTCATCACTCCGCTCACCACCTACACGCTTACCGTGGCCGTCGGGAACGTAAAGCCGAGCGATGCTCTAGCCTATGGCTCGCCGGGCAATGTTTCCTTCAGTCTGCTCGCCAACGGCGTGGCTTTCGCCACGCAGACGGTTTCCAAGGGCACCGTTCCCAACGCGACCTTCGAGGACTTTTCCCTCACGTACATCACGCCCGCGACCGGCTCGATCATCGGTGAAAATCTCACTATCCAGCTTGCGTCGCAGAATTCGAGCGGGGGCGACTATGACGCCGCGTTCGACAATGTCACACTCGACGCCATTCCCGAGCCTACCTCGGTCGCCCTTCTCGCGGCAGGCGCTCTCCTGCTCTTTTGCGTCATACGTCGGCGATCTTCCTACATCGTTCCGGTGGCGATACTCGCCATCACCGCAAGCTTCGCCGCGATCAATGGGTGTCATGCCCAGGCGATCAAGTCATTGCCCCTGGACGACCATACGGTTTATCACCTGAAAGTCGGCACGGATAAAGTAACGACTTTGGCTTTCCCGCAGCCCATCACGGCGCTGGAAGGCAGCGACATCACCACCGATCCGAAGACCCGAGCGAAGCTATTGCTCAGTTATCACGCAGGCGACCGCTTCTTTTCCGTCCGCGCGTTGGCTGATCCCGCCACAGCGGACCTTAACGTCATAATCAACCGGAAAGTCTATGTCCTCGAATTAATGACGGACAAGAAACCGTTCCAGTCGGTGACGTTTTATCCCGCCGACGAGCCGCCCGCGCAATCGGCGGGCCAGCCCAATGTCGGCCCATCGCGGTTACTTGGGTTGCTCGACAAGGCCAAAGCCTACCCGCTCCTGGCCGACCAATACCCCGAGATGGTTTCGCAGATCGACAAGGCCGAGCCGTTCACCCAAACGCTCTATGAGGGATTCCACGTCGTTCTCACGAAGGTTTTTCGCTTCGACGCCGAGGATGCCCTGATTTTTCAGGTCGAGTTCGTCAACGAGACCGACAAGCCGATTTACTACATCCCCCAATCGCTCGCGGTGCGAGTCGGCTCCGGCGTCTATTGGAGCGCGTTGTCCGATGCCTCGGGAATCATCACCGCAGGCGAGAAAGACCCAAAAACAGGGAAGATCACTCCCGGCCACAGTGACGGTTACTTCGTCATTTGCGGCACGCCGCACGGAGGCCGGAACCATCTTTCCGTCCAGAACGCTTTCAACGTCCTCGTCTTCCGCCAGGAGAATTCATGAACCCACGCAAATTCGTTTCCTTTTTCAAAACCAAGACCGGCCAGGTCACGGCCTTTGGCATCCTCTTCTTCATTGCGGCCTGCCTTCTCACCGGAGCGCTCTATTCCCGGCACAGCGGAGCGACGACCAGCGCAGTCACCACGCCAAACTTGGAGAAAATCACGGACCAGTCTCAAAAGCCTTCCACTTGGCTTTCTGACAAGCCCGACGCTGGTTTCGCCAACAAGCATCCTGTTCCACCCAGCGATAACAACTCACCCGATCAAAGCCCGACCGTACCCGCCGCTTTACCGATCTCGCTCTACCACGGCAACGACCAGGAAACAGAGGTATCCGACACCTACGCGCCCTACGGACGAATGATTCCGTGCGAAACGGTCATCACGATTGATTCGGCCAAGATCGAAACGCCGATCATTGGTTTCGTGACCGAGGACGTTTGGCACGACGGGAAGTTGATCATTCCGGCGGGCGCGGAAGTTCACGGCAAGGCCCAGGTTGACCCGTCCCGCGAGCGCATCGCCAGCGACAACAATTGGATTCTCGTTTGGCGCACCACTGACCGGATGAATGGGGCCGAGTTGCCCCTGCATGGCGTTGCGCTCGATATGGAGCGCAATGAGACGACCGGCACTTGGCAACTCACCGACGGCTCCGCTGGACTGAAGGGCGACATTCTCAAAACGGACAATTGGGCCGAAATCAAATTGTTCGCCTCGACCTTCCTTTCCGCCGCAGCGACCGGCTTGCAGCAGACCCAAAACGTCAGCAGCCCTTTGACGGGCGCGACCGAGCAAGTCCCGCTGGCCACTCCGCAGAATGCCGCGCTCCAAGGCACGAGTGCCGTCCTCAACCAGTACGCGCAGCAAATCCTCGACTCGATCAAGCGAGACGGCTTCTACGTCCGCGTTCCGGCCGGAAAACAGTTTTACCTCTACGTCACCCAAACCATCGACCTCGACAAGGCCCAAAAGGGCGAATCGCTGGTCGATCTCAAACCTGAAAATCAAAAACCATGAAACTCCATTATTTATTCCCCGCGCTCCTGCTCGCCGGTTGCGCTTCCTCCCATCCAACCGCCGTTGATGTTGGCCCAGGACCTTTGCCGCAAAAGCATCAGGTGTCCGACCCGGCGAGCATCCGAACGCCCGAACAGATGAAAGCCTATCCCGTAGGCCGGTACGAAGATCCCAACGACCCCGATGTCATGCACGAGGGCCACACGATCTATCGCGCCGAAACGTCGCCTGAATGGGACACCGATCCCAATGAGCCGACTTCGCTCCCGTTGGGACCGGGAGAAATGGCGACAGCCGATCCGGCCCAGGAACACACCGCGCTGACCGCGGAACTCGAACAACGCCTCAAACAGGAGGACCAACTTTTACAAACAACCTATGAGCAGAACCAAAGGCTCGCGGAGGAAATTAAAGCCCTCCAAGGCCAGCAGCAGCATGTGCTCCTGCCCGTCCCCCCAGCCGAATCTCCCGTGGCGGCATCCCAATCGAAGCCGCCGACCAATGTACCCCCTCAGCCACCGCTGGTGAGCACGAATCCTCAACCGAAATCGTGGCTCTCCTGGCTCTGGCCCAACTCCACACCCACAACCCCTAAAACCAAATAACAACTATGATGCACATCACCGTTGCTCTGCCCGATGAAGTGGCCCAGCAATACTACACCGCCTCCGAAAAGCTCGAAAAGGCTTTGCAACTCGGCATCACCCCCGATGCCCAAACCTTGATGCGATTCATGCTCGCCGGCTTCAGCGCCGACGACATCGCCGAACACTTCGACCGGGCCTTGCGGAACATCACCGGCGCACCCATGCCCGATGAAACCGATACCTGGGTCTTCAGCCCCGGTTTCGAGAACGCACCTTAACCCTCAAATTCAAAATCCACTATGGCTCTTAAACTCAAAAAAGATTCACCTCAGAATTCACCGCCTCAATTGATGACCGAAGAACGCATGCTTCGGATCAATCCCGAGGTCAACAACCGCCTCGACGGGTTCATTCAGGCCAACCCCAAGATGAACGATTACTACACGGCTCTCGTGAAGGAACATCCCGAACGTGCCGTTCGTTCCTTCATGCTCGGTAAAATGTTCAAGCACGAGGCCGAGTTGCGCCAAACGGCGCGGCAGGCTCCGCAGGCCAAAGAATGGCTTGAGCAACAGGAACCCAGCTTGAAACAGCGGATCATGGAACGCCTGGAGAAAATCAATCCGTTCTATCGCGAAAAGGCGCTCGTGCGCGAAATCGCCCGCGAAAAGACCCGGATCGAGTTCACCCAGAAACCGTCCCCTGGCCAAGGGATGTCGGTCTGATGGCCCGGCGCGAAGGGCGGGCCCGGCGGACCTGGCAGGTCTGGCAGGAAAAGTCGTCCGCCGTCCCGCCCCTCGCGCTCGGGTGACCGAATCGCCCAGAGAAGGCGGCGGTGCTGCCGTGCGCAGCACCGCCGCCTTCCTCGGCTTTCACAAACTCAATTTGGAAAGGTATGATTCCACTTCAACCCGTCAGCGTTAAATTTACCGACGATGAGCGGGCCAAATTAAAGGCCCTCGCTACCGCTCTCGGCTGGACCGAAAGCCAGGTCGTGCGCGATTCCGTCGCCGCCATCGTTTATCTCGTTCAGCATCCCGATAGCGAAATCGTCCCGAAGATAATCGGCATGGCTCGTCAAGCGATGGAGCACGAAGAAAATCCTCTCTTGCTTCAGCAGCACATGAAGCAGATTCATCGCGCCGAAACTCCATGAAGTCCTCGCGATCTCTGCCCGAAGATGGCGAGCAGAGTTTTACTCTGCGCGATCATTTTGCGACCATAGCTCTCAAGGAAATCATCGCCACCCGTCCAGAGGAAACGGCTGAGAAAAAAGCTTTGGAGGCGTACCAAATCGCCGATTCGATGATCCGTCAGCGAGAACGGAGTCCGAGCGGGCTGCGATAAACGCTGGAGAAACACACCAGCGCAGAAAGTTTTGAAAATCGCTGAGTCATAAGAGTCAGTGATCTACTAGCACTTTTCACGCTTTAACTATTTTTTCTCGTTCTTCTTGGTATCGTTCCAAGAAGTTAAACTACTCTGAACTTTATTTCCTAGACGGTGTTATTCTTTCGTATAATGTGATGAAAACGACGACAACGGCAGCTCTCGTCCCTTAAGGGCGAGCGCCCTTACCGGGAGAAAGGCACCGTCGCTCTACTTCAGGAGCCCGCCCGTGCCTAGTTCAGTTCGTTTTCTGAGCCGTCTTCCCCACGCTCGTCTTGCCTGCCTGCTGTTGGCCGCAATCCAACTCATGCCGTTACCCGACGAGCCGGACAACGTCTCCGACAACCATCTGGCCGTTGTCTCGGTAGGTCCTGATCCCGTGGTTCCACTAACCACCCTTGGAAGGAGGGATTCATATGCAGCATGACCAGAAGCAGCTTCACCAAATCGCTCAGGATTACCCCTGGCACACATTCACCGTTGAAGAAATCGCAATTCTTTGCAACGTCTCTCGCGACGTTGTTACGCGAGTTCGGATGGCGAAGGACAGTCCGTTTTTCCTCAACAAATGCAGACCGGAATGGTTTCTGCAATGGATGAGGGACCATCCTGAATTCCAACTCACCAAGGCTCCGCCGTCATCTGCATTTGGGCCTGACCAGGATGATGAGGATATCGCAACCCATTCCGAAAGAGTCTTAAAAGTGATTACTCCGAGAAGGACAAAATCTCCCGGCAAGCAACGCGCTTGTCCCAAATAGGGCGATTCGGCTCAGGATTGCGGGAACCGTGCCAGATGAACTGTCACGCTTCCCGCTTCGGCTGAAGTTTGTCGTGGCGGCTTGCTCGCACCCCCTTGGTTTTTGGGGGGGTGCTCGCTGGCGCCGCAGGTGCGGTAGAGGGAAGGAGAAGGGAGAGAAAGGTAGGCGCTCTGAGCGAGGCGGTGCCTCGCTTCCCGGTGTCCTTCGCCAATGGCAGGTTCCGTTTTGGCTCGCTTGCTCCTACCTACGGTTGCTCCAATCTGAATTCAGCGATCTCGCGGGCAGGAATCAGCAAGGTGGGTCGGATCAGGAAGGTATAGCCTGCAAACGCCTTCTTATTTCGAGCTTCCAAGTCCTTCGCCTCAAGGGCGTGCATCGCTCTAACAGCCGAGTGATAGCGAAGCCAGATGATTTGTTGGCCCCTGCCTTCTTCCCTCGATTTCTCCAAATCCTCGTAAGCGAAAACAATCCCCGCCGGATCAATGGCCCATGGCGACGCTTCCGATGTTCTTTGGGTCTGGTGCAGGACCGCGGAAATCGGAGCCCCGAAGAACTTGCCTGCTTCTTCTATCCGTAACCAATGAGTGGTGTAGTGATAACCGCAACCAGGTCCGAGCAAGGCGACCTGCTCAAAGACTGGCACGTTCCGCCTTACATAGTTGGCCAGATCGGCCGATGAATGAATTTCCATATCTTAGATACACGCGACCGAAATTGCTTTCGATAGCACATATCCGACTATCGCCATTGACCGAGACGGCTTACCCGAAGTTTTATCAACTGGCGAGGAGGCGCAACGTGCATAACATCCCCTCCCAACGCATAGCAAATCGATGCCGAAAGGTGCAGAAACTTACCGTTTTCCGCTTGCAAGATATGTCCTAAGGTGCTAAATTATAGCATTTTAGGAAAGAAGATGGCGGGCTGGCAACTATCATAGACCGCCGCTACATTTAGAGCTACGCGGACGGGCGGGAGCCCGTCCCTCCAATTACGCGAGCGTGTTTTGGAAAACGGTCACGCTTTGCGGGAGGCGGCCGGCGTGGCCGTAGCTGCCGTCGCCGTAGCCGATGGGCATGAGGAGCGCGATGGCGATGTCGGGATTGCCCTTGGCGCCGATGATTTCCTTCACGGCGTCTTCCTGCCAGCCGTTCATGAAGGCGGAATTGAGGCCGAGGCTTTCGGCGGCGAGCGCGAGATGCGTGGCGGCGATGAGCGCGTCCTTGATCGGATATTCGCGCAGCTTGTCGGTCAGCGATTTTTGGAAACTGGGAATGGCGGTGCGGAAAAAGGCGATGGTCTTTTCGTTCCACGCGCCGGACTCGGCCCCGGTGGCGAGCGTCTGCTCGAGTGTCTTTTCCCAGCCGCGCACATCGACGGCGAAGACGAACGTGACCGGCGCGGTGGCGACCTGCGCCTGGTTCCACGCCGCCTTGGTCAGCGCCTCGCGCTTGGCGGGGTCGGTGACCATGACGATGCGCCACGGTTGCAGGTTGTAGCTGCTGGGCGCGGCGGTGGTGAGATCGACGAGTTCCTTGAGGATGGCCTCCGGAATCGGGTCGGGCTTGAACTTCTTGGTGGTGCGGCGCTGGCGGATGGCAGCGGGAACGGAAAGGGGTTCGGTGCTCATGGACAAATTACATCAGGCGGTCTTCTTCCAAATCCAGCAGATCGAAGTAGGTCTCGACCTTCTTCTTGCTCGGGGGACAGGCGGCGCGGCGCTGCTCGAAGGCGGCGATTTTCTCCGGCGTATCGGGACGGCGGTTGGCGATCTTCTGGTTGAAATCGGTGATGGCGTGGTCGCTGGGCCAGGCGGGCCCGAGGCGTTCTTTCAGCGCGTTGAGCACGCCCTCGTCGGTCGGATTCTTCGCGACGATCTGCTCGAACACCGCGCCCTCAAGGCAGAGAAACTCGAGCAGCGTCTTGTCGTAGCCGAAGGTCAGGTAATTGTATCCGGGCAACTTGCCGGCGGGGTAGAGCCGCGCCTTGTCGACCATGCGCGCGAGGTGATAGATGCCGCCGAGTTTTTCGTACGGGCTGCGCGGCGGGATTTCCGGCGCGGTGGAAATGGGCAGGTTCTGCTCGCGCCAGCCGCGGAAGCCGCCGTCGACCGAGACCGCGTTGCTGTAGCCCATCTTTTGCAGGTTATCGACGACGAGCGCGGAGCGATAGCCGCCGCCGCAGTAGCAAAGGATGCGCGCCTTCGGATCGGGTATGCGCTGCTCGACGTCGCGCTCGATCACACCCTTGCCGAGATGGACCGCGCCCGGCGCGTGGCCGGCGTGCCACTCACTTTCCTCGCGCACATCGACGAGATAAACACCGGGCTTCTTGGCTTCAACGTAGGCTTCGTGAACGGTGATTTCCTTGACCCTCTTTTTGGCATCATCGACGAGCTTCAGAAACTGGGGGCTATGGTGCATGGAGCGCTCATTGTGACGCAGTTTTTCCGGGGATCAAGTGTTCGCAATGTATTTTGGCACGCACTAACGGGAGGATTGGAGACACGGATTCGACGTAAGCATCTCGTCACGTGATTATTGTAAGAATTTTCCGCCAGACGTTGAAGCACCTAAAACACCGCTAATTATAATTGATATCTTGGCGTGACTTTTCGGCCCAATTCATGTTAGATCAAGTTAGTTAACGTGTTCTCTAACGGATTTGTAAGCTTCGGCGTTTAATTAGGGACTAACTGCGATGGAGGCGAACCCCGCCAACAACACCGCCGCTTCCCAGCAGAGCGGAAGTTTCCCGCCGTCCTTTGGCCTGTGCGACCGACCGGAAGACGTCCCCGTATCACAGCAAACGCCCGACCTCGTCCGCATCCTGATGCTTGAGGACGATGCGATCGACGCGGAGCTGATGATCGAGGAGCTGAAGCGCGTCGGCTTCAAATTCCAGTGGGAGCGCATCCAGAGCGAAGCGGAATTCCTCGAGCGGCTCGATCGCGGGTTCGATATCATCCTGTCGGACTATTCCATGCCGGGCTTCACCGGCTTCCGCGCGCTGGAACTGCTCAAGGAACGGGCCGACCTGGATATTCCGTTCATCATCATCTCCGGCACCATCGGGGAGGAAACGGCGGTGGGGGCGATCAAGCGCGGGGCGGACGACTACCTGCTCAAGGACCGCATCGGGCGTCTCGGGCCGGCCGTGAGCCGCGCGCTGCGGGAGGTGGAGGAACGCCGCGAGAAGAAGCGGCTGCAGGCGCAGTTCCTCGAGGCCCAGAAGATGGAGGTCATCGGCCAGCTCTCCGCCGGCGTGGCGCACGATTTCAACAACGTGCTCGCGGTCATCATGGGCTACAGCGACCTGCTCGAGCAGGAACTGGGGCCGGACCATCCGCTCCAGCGCTACACCGATGAAATCCGGCAGGCGGCGCGGCGGGCGACGGGGCTGACGCGGCAGTTGCTGATCTTCAGCCGCAAGGAAACGATCCAGCCCGAGCTGCTCGATCTCAACGACGTCGTGACCAGCATGGACAAGCTGATGCGGCGGCTGGTGGATGAGAAGGTGGAGCTGACCATCGAGTACGGCAAGGGATTGGGGCAGATCAAGGCCGACTCGGGCTACATCTGGCAGGTGTTGATGAACCTGGTGGTGAACGCGCGCGACGCCATGATCGAGGGCGGCCGGCTGCACGTCCGGACCGGTGCGCAAACGATCACCGGGGCGAACCGACCGGCGCACGCGGGCGTGCCCCCGGGCGAGTACGTCACGCTCAGCGTCAGCGACACCGGCACCGGCATGAGCGACGCGGTGAAGGCGCGCCTTTTCGAGCCGTTCTTCACCACCAAGCCGGCGGGCAAGGGCACGGGGCTCGGATTGGCGACGTGCCAGACCATCATCCGCCAGACCGGCGGCTATATCGAGGTCGAGAGCGACCTGGGGCGCGGCACGACCTTCCGCGTTTATTTTCCCCGGATGGGCCAGCCCGCCCGAGCCCAGCCGGAAAAGGCGGCGGCCAGCGGACCCGCCCCGCGCGGGACGGAAACGCTGCTCATCGTGGAGGACGAGCCGGCTGTCCGGCTGCTGGCGCAAGGCGTGTTGCAGTCGCTGGGATACGACGTGCTCGTCGCGCTGCATGGTCTCGATGCGCTGCGCATCACGCGCGAGCACCAGGGCCCGCGCATCGCGCTGGTCATCGCCGATGTCGTCATGCCGCGCATGGGCGGGGCGGAACTGGCCGACTGGCTGCGCAGCCTCGACCCGAACCTGAAGATTCTCTTCAGCTCGGGGTACACCGAGGACGCGATCGCCGCGGCGGGCATGCCGTCGACCGGCATCGATTTTCTGCCGAAACCGTACTCGCCGCTAGCTCTTGCTCGCAAAGTCCGGGAAATACTGGATAGTTAGCGGCGGATGAAATCCATTCTCCTGATCGACGACGAGGAGCAGTTGCGGAAGATTTTCGCCATCGCCTTGCGCAACGCCGGCTACCACGTGATCGAGGCGAGCAACGGCACCCAGGGCCTGGCCCTCGCACGCCAGCATCTGCCCGACCTCATTCTTACCGACGTGCACATGCCTGACGGCGACGGCTCGACTTTGCTGCACGACATTCGGCAGGACCCCGCGCTCAACGCAAAGCAGGTCGTGCTCATGACCGGCCGGCCGGATCTGATCACGCCGCGCAAGGGCATGGAGCAAGGCGCGGACGACTTTCTGACCAAGCCGGTCGGCGTGAAGGAACTGCTCGGCTGCATGGCGGCGCGTTTCCGGCGCGCGTCGGTGAGCTGGCGCGTCGAGGACCAGATGCTCGAGAAACTGCGCTCGCACGTGCCCGCGCAGTTGCCGCACGAATTTTTCACGCCCATCGCGGGCATCCTCGGCCTCGTCGAAATTCTGCGCGATGAAAACTCCGGCCTCGGCCCCGAGGACCTGCCGGGCGTTTACAACGACCTGTACGACTCCGCGATGCGGCTGCATCGCACGCTGCGCAATTATCTTCTCATCCTGGACCTCGACGGGCCGGCGGAATCCGAGGGCCCGGCCAAGCCGCTGAGCGCGGTGGAGCTGGAGCGCGCGATGATCGACGGCGTGTCGGAAGCGCTGCGCCTGCAGCGGCGGCGCGAGGACGTGACCCTGCGCGTAACGCCCTGCCCGATCGCCATCACGGCGCCGGACCTCGCGCGCGTGGTGGACGAACTGGCGCACAACGCCTGCAAGTTTTCGCGGGCCGGCACGCCGGTGGAGATCACCCTCGCGGACGGAGTGTTGACGTTTACCGACAAGGGACGCGGCATGACGGAGGAAGAAATCGGCCATATCGGGGCGTTCCGTCAGTTCGACCGCAAAAAGCAGGAGCAGCAGGGGCTGGGCCTCGGCCTGGTGCTGGTGCAAAAGATCGCGGCGCGCAATAATGGGACATTTTCGATCACCAGCAGGCCGGGCGAAGGCACGACGGTGCAGCTCGCGTTTCCGCTGGCCGCGACGTAACGTGGCGCCGATGCGACGCGTCTGCGTTTACTGTGGGTCCAGTACCGGCTTCGATCCCCTGTACAAGGCGGCGGCGATCGAGCTCGGCGGGCTGCTCGCGGCGGAAGGCATCGGGCTCGTTTACGGCGGCGGCAGCGTTGGGCTGATGGGCGCGCTGGCCGACGCGGTGCTGGCCGGCGGCGGCGAGGTCACCGGCATCATCCCGCACCATCTCATCGCGATGGAAGTCGGGCACCGGCAGCTCACGTCGCTGATCGCGGTCGATTCGATGCACACGCGCAAGCACCAGATGGCCGGCCTGGCCGACGCATTCATCGCCCTGCCCGGCGGCATCGGCACGGCGGAGGAACTGCTCGAGGTTTTCACCTGGCTGCAGCTCGGCATCCACGCGAAGCCGGTCGCGCTCCTCAACATCAACGGCTACTTCGACCACCTGCTGCAATTTCTCGCCCACATGGAAGCGAGCGGTTTCCTTAAGCGCGAGCACCGCGAGATGCTCATCATCGAGCGGGACGCCGCACGGCTGCTCGGCCTGTTGCGCGGCTTCGTGCCGGCGCGCGTGGACAAGCGGATTCCGGTGGCCGAGTAGTTTCGGGCAGGCCGTCTAGGAGTCCACCTTGAGATACCCCAGATCGATCAGCGGCTTGGCGTAGATGTTCACCTTTTTGGGCGCGAAGATTTGCGTGGCCGACTGCCACCAGCTCCGCGAGTCCGGCTTCTTGTGGTAGAGCGACCACGCCACGTTCGCGAAGTAGTACGATGCCTCCGAGCCGACCTCATTGAAGACGGCGAGTTCCCGGGCCGCGGCCTGCTCGTGGCCGCCGAAAAGATCGCAGAGAAAAACCCGGTACTTGGCGAGGTCGCCGAATTCCGTGTTGTTCACGAGGGCGAGGTAGCCGGGCCGCGCCGTGTCGTAGTGCCCCTGCATGAACTCAAGCTCGGAAAGGTTGAATGAGGCGGGGGTGGACTTGGGATCGATCTCCAGCGCCTTTTGGTAATCGCTCCGCGCGAGGTCCCAGCGCCTTTCGTTGCCGTAGGCGTTTCCGCGCTGGAGATAAGCGACCACGTTCGACGGGTCCTTCTTCAGGATCGCAGCGGCATCTTCCACCTCGGCGTCCAGTTGCTTCAGTTCGGCCGGGTCAAGGGTAGTGCCGTCGTTCCTGGAGTCCGGCGGGCTCACGCTCGGCGGCGTGGACTGCGATGGTGAGACGGACTCGGTCTTGTCCACAGGGGCAACGGCAGCCGCGGGAGCGGGCCGGGGTGAGGCGTCCGAGGCGACCTCGGTCTCGGGATTCACAGAAAAATCACTCGTGTGCGGCGGGGGCGTCGACTGGTTGGCCAACGACGGCAGCAGCGTTGGCGTCAGCGACTGCTCATGCTGCTGGATCGACGACAACGTGAGGCTCCCCGTGGGAAACGCCGCCGCGCCGGGCGGGCTGTTGGTCCCGTCAGCGTGCAGCGCGGGCGCGGACAGCAGGTTCGGAACGATGCGCTGGTAGGTGGTGACCGTGGGGATGCGCGCGATGTCCTCTCGAATCGCGGATGGAGCTTCTGTCGGATCGGGCAGTTGATCGGTCGAGAGCTGGTTGACCAGGCTCAGGAGAACCATCACGCCGGCAGCCGTCCACATCATCCAGCCGAGCATGCGATACTTGCGCCGCTTGGTGTAGGGATCGCCGCCCCCGCGCTTGTAGGGATTGCCCATTTTGACCAGCCGGAAGCCGATGGTGAAAAGCACCAATGCGCCGAGGCAAAAACAGAGATTCACCATACGCTACAAGATATCGGCATCAGGCCGCGGGACCCTCAGCACCGCGTGGCAACCGCGCGGAATTGTTGCCCGCCGCGGGACGGGAGGAAACTGAAAACGAGAGAGGCGACATCGATGCCGGACAATTCGCCCGCAGGGCGACTATACTTTTTCGCGCGCCCTTTGTACACGCCGGAGCGCGGGCCCGTTCATCTGATCCGCGGGCCGATTGGGCGGTGAAAAACGCTGGGACGCAGCGCCTGGTCACTGAAAGTGGCCTCAGCGCTTTTTTTTACCATTCTTAACCCGACGCCTCTTGTATTCCGTCGCGGCGAGCGTAGGGTTTGAATTCACCTCATGGAAAGCGCTGCATCGTTGCCGGTCCGAGTCGTCGTTGTCGAAGATAACCCCAATGACCAGGAATTGCTGCAACGCCAGTTGCACAAGACGCAGCTCGGCAATCACGTCCGCTTCTTCACCGATCCGCGCAAGGCACTTTCGCTGCTGCGCGACCCCGCTTCCGCCTCATTGCGGGAAGGCCTTGTCGCTTTGTTCCTGGACATCCATCTGCCGTACATGAGCGGTGTCGAGCTGCTGCGCCGCGTCCGCGAAATTGAAGGTCTCGATGACCTGCCCGTCATCGTCATGACGACCAACCCGCTACCCGATACGCTGGCGGCGTGCAAGGAGCTGAACGTGTCCTACGTCGCGGAAAAACCGGTGACCGTGACGCAGTTCTCCAAAGTCCTCGCCGACCTCTTCCACCAGCACCAATCCGCCGCGGCGTAACGCCCGGTACCCTCTTCATTTGGGCGGTTGGCCGGGCTCGGCTTAACCGTTCTGGGGTGGTCGTTAACACATTCGTCATCCGGCACGTGTGCACATGGCACGGATTTAGCCGCATCTCAGGAAGTAAGAACGGTCCTGACGTCCGAAACCCTGCTGTGAACTCCATTTACCTCTGGGCCGGAATTCGGCTTGGGGGATGGGGACTGGGCAGGAGGGGATGCGAAGCTAGGCAAGTTTTTACAAAGCAGAACTGAATTGCCTACCTCCTAAAGTATGAATGACGAACAAGCCCACAAATACACATCCATGTTCAAAGCCTTCAGCACGGAACGGCTCGAGGGTCTCCTCCCCGTCCTGCTGAAGGAATTGCGCACACGCGACTCCAACCACATCAAGGCCGATGCCATCACCACCAGCCGCGCCCTGCGCGCGCTGCGTCGCACGGGCAAGCTCCCCTGACCTTTACCCCAACACCCCATGACCCAGCCGTTACCGTCGGATAACTCCGTCCCCGAAGATCTACCCCTGCGCCATCGCGGCTTTCGAGCCCGCGAGGCCGAGAACATTCGGCAGGCATTCCTCCGCAGCCGAAGGATCACGGAACCCCCGCAGGGCGACATCCCCGCCAACCCGCATGACAGTAATGAACAATGAAACAGAAAACGCCCGCTTGCTGGGCTATCTGAAAACCCTCAATCCCGGCGAACTCGACGAAGTCCTCAACGAAGTCCTGCAGGAAATTCGCAGCCGCGAGACTGAGCAGATGAAGAAGGATGTCCTTACCCACAGCCAAAAGCTGGCGCGCATCAAGCGCCCCGGATAAACGGCGGGTAGTGTCCTAATTTGCAAGCTGCCTATGGCCCAAGACGGTAGTAGGGTGGCAACATGGAAAGCAGAAACCTTCGGCGCGGTCTTTTCTTAGTATTAATGGCAGGGTTTGTTGGTTCGTGGCTAGGCGCTGAATTTTACGGCCTGCATTATGGCTTCATTCTCATCCCACTGGCTCTGGGGTTTATGGCCGGCCTGACTATATGGTCTATAGTCTTTTTGAAATCAGAGCCAAACCTGACACGGATTGTACTCATTATTGTACTCGTTTACTTGGCCATTCTGCTTCTTATTGGCCTCGGAAGTGGAGGCGCTTGATTCAAATTAGGACACTGCCAACCGGCGCGCGCGATTGCCCTTCCGCGCAAACGGGCCCATAGTGGGTCAAGGCCATGTCCCAGATTCTTCTTGGCACCGCCAATGTCTCGGTCCTGATCATTTGCCTGGTGGCGGTGCAGACCTGCTACTTCCGCCGCAACTGGAAATGGTTTTGGCTGCTGCTGGCCTGTGTCATCCTCAGCGGCGCCAGCGCCTTCGTCCTCTTCTACGGCTGGTTCTATCCCGAATCCCCCCTTTCCCTGCCGCGGCTGGACCGATCGCTGACGAATCCGCTTTGAGCTGCGCTCGGCGCTTCCGGCTACGCCGCGGCGGCGAGCCGGCCGCTCTCGCCGCGCGCCGCGCCTGGGGGCTGGAGAAAGCGGCCGGTGGCGAGGAAGCCCGCGACTTGCAGCGTGCAGCGGCGCGAGAAGAGCATGCCGAAATGGTTGAGGCGGTACTCAACGTGATCGCGCATGCCCTGCAGCCGCGTTTCCTCGAGCAAAACGACGCCGTCGCTCGGACGGGGCAATGACTTGAAAATAGCGCCGATCCCGAAGGGGAAGGTGCCGGCCAGGATGCCGAGGTCGCGCGTACCGCGCCACACGGGATCGGCCGGGCGCGAGATGTGGTCCGCGACTGTGCGGCCGATGCACAGCCGGCCGATACGCGGATGCCAGCGCAGGAAACGCCGCGCGACCCAGCAGTCGAGCAGCGGCGAGCCGATGGCCACGATGCGTCCAGGACGCGGGTCCGGGTCCTGCTCGAAGGCGAGCCGCGCGAGGACCCCGCCCATGCTGTGGCCCACGACGTGAACGACATCGCCCTCGGTCTCGCGCACGAATTGGCGCAGGCGGCGGACGTTTTCATCCAGGCCCAGCAGCATCGAGCGATAACGGAACTGCCGCACGCGGTAGCCCAGCCGGCGCATCCGGTTGCGCAGCGGACGCATTTCCCACCCGCGCACGATCGCCCCATGGACGAAGACGATGGCTGCACGCGATTCCGCCGGCGGCGTCCACGCGGGATCGAGCGCGATTTGGGACATGCCCGAAGTCTACGCTGCCCTGACTTCCGCGCCACTGCAAAGCGCGGTGGGGACCCCACCGGTTGGTTTGCGCGAGGCACAGGGGAAATTCCGGCGAGGGCACCTCCGCGGCAACTTTCGCCCCGCGCAGGTGTCCGATGCTTGACTCACCTTTCGCGGGTGATAGCCTCAACACTCGCACGCGAAATATTTCCGTCCGCGGAACCATCCCTTGTTATGTCCAAAAAATCCAAGAAAAAGCTGAAGAAGAAAGAACGCAAATCCCTCCTGAAGTCCTCCGCCAACTCGCGCAAGGGTACGAAGGCCTCGAAGAAAGCCGCGATCAAGCTGGAGCCCGCGCGCAACGGACACGTGGCGGCCAAGGCGAAAAAAGGCAAGCTCGTTTATTACTTCGGCGATGGACGCAGCGACGGCGACGGCAAGATGAAGGCGCTGCTCGGCGGCAAGGGCGCGAACCTCGCGGAGATGACCCGCATCGGCCTGCCGGTGCCTCCCGGCTTCACCATCACCACGGAAGTCTGCACCCATTTCAACGCCCACAACAAGTCGCTGCCCAAGGAAATCGACGCGCAGATCGAAGACGCCATCGCGCGCATCGAGAAGAGCCTCGGCAAGGGCTTCGGCTCCCTGACCAACCCGCTCCTGTTCGCGGTGCGCTCCGGCGCGCGCGATTCGATGCCGGGCATGATGGACACGATCCTCAACCTCGGCCTCAACGACGAGACCGTGCAGGGCCTCATCTCCTCCAGCCAGAACGAGCGTTTCGCCTACGATTGCTACCGCCGCTTCATCCAGATGTACGGCGATGTCGTCATGGGCGTGCAGAAGCGCGCCGACGAGCATCACGAGCCGTTCGAGGTTGTCATCGACGGCCTCAAGAAGGAAATCTGGCCCGACCGCAAGGAGGTCTCCGACACGGAGCTCGACGCCTCCTCGCTCAAGGAACTGGTCAACCGCTTCAAGAAGCTGGTGCATGACCGCACGGGCAAAAGCTTCCCGAGCGACCCGCGCGAGCAGTTGCGCGGCGCCATCGGCGCGGTGTTCGGCTCGTGGATGAACGAGCGCGCCATCATTTACCGCAACAAGTACAACATTCCCACCGAATGGGGCACGGCGGTCAACGTGCAGTCGATGGTCTTCGGCAACACCGGTGACGACAGTTGCTCCGGCGTCGCCTTCACGCGCGATCCCGCCACGGGCGAGCATGTGTTCTATGGTGAATTCCTGATCAACGCGCAGGGCGAGGACGTCGTCGCCGGCGTGCGCACGCCCGATCCCGTCGCGGCGCTGCAGGCCAAGATGCCCAAGGCCCACAAGGAGCTCGAGGACGTCCGCGCCACGCTGGAAAAGCATTTCCGCGAGATGCAGGACTTCGAGTTCACGGTGGAAAACGGCAAGCTGTTCATGCTCCAGACCCGCAACGGCAAGCGCACCGGCGTCGCCGCCGTGCGCATCGCGGTGGAGATGGTGAAGGAAAAGCTCATCACCTGGCAGGAAGCCGTGGCCCGCGTTCCCGCCGACCAGCTCAGCCAGCTCCTCACCCCGATCTTCGATCGCCAGGCGATCAAGAACGCCCAGAAGATCGCCTCCGGCCTGCCCGCCGGTCCGGGCGCGGCCACCGGCCGTATTTATTTCAACGCGAACGAAGCCGAGGCCGAATCCGCCAAGGGCAAGGTGCTGCTGGTGCGCGAGGAAACATCGCCGGAAGATATCCGCGGCATGCTCGCGGCCGAAGGCATCCTCACCGCGCGCGGCGGCGTCAGCTCGCACGCGGCGCTGGTCGCGCGCCAGATGGGCAAGGTCTGCGTCTGCGGCGCGAGCGCGCTCCACATCGATTATCACGCCAACACGCTGACGGTCGGCGACCGCACCTTCCACAAGGGCGAATACCTCTCGATCGACGGCACCAGCGGGGAAGTCTACGCCGGCGAAGTGAAGACGGCGCCGTCGGAAATCGTGCAGGTGCTGGTCGAGAAGACGCTCGACGCCCGCGAAAGCACGACCTACGGCCAGTACGCGCAGCTCATGGGCTGGGCCGACAAGCTCCGCCGCCTGCAGATCCGCACCAACGCGGACCAGCCGGACCAGGTCGCCAATGCCGTCGCGTTCGGCGCGCAGGGCGTCGGCCTGTGCCGCACCGAGCACATGTTCTTCGAGGGCGACCGCATCGACGCGGTGCGCGAAATGATTCTCGCCGACACGAAGGAAGGCCGCGAGAAGGCCGTGGCCAAGCTGCTCCCCTACCAGCGGGGCGACTTCGCCGGCATTTTCCGCTCGCTCAACGGCCTGCCCGCGACCATCCGCCTGCTCGATCCCCCGCTGCACGAGTTCCTGCCCAACACGCAGGCGCAACAGGCGGAACTGGCCGCCAAGCTCGGCGTGCCGGTGGAGAAGGTGACGCGCCGCGTCTCCGAACTGCATGAATTCAATCCGATGCTCGGCCTGCGCGGCTGCCGTCTCGGCATCCTCTTCCCGGAAATTTCCGGGATGCAGGTGCGCGCGATTTTTGAAGCCGCCATTGAAGTGCAGAAGGAAGGCATCAAGGTGAAGCCGGAGATCATGATCCCGCTGGTCGGCTTCGCCAAGGAGCTCGAGCTGCAGGTTGCGCTCGTGCGCCAGATCGCGGCCGAGGTCAGCAAGGAGCACAACACGCGCCTCAATTACCTCGTCGGCACCATGATCGAAATCCCCCGCGCCTGCGTGGTCGCGGACGAGATCGCGAAGGAAGCGGAGTTCTTCAGCTTCGGCACGAACGATCTCACCCAGACCGGCCTCGGCATGAGCCGCGACGACTCCGGCTCGTTTCTGCCCGCCTACCAGGGGCTGGAAATCCTGAAGCAGAATCCGTTTGCCACCATCGACAAGAACGGCGTCGGCGGACTGATGAAGCTCGGCATCGCCGGCGGACGCAAGACGCGCCCGGACATCAAGCTCGGCATTTGCGGCGAACACGGCGGCGATCCGGAATCGGTGAAATTCTGTCACGCGATCGGGTTGACCTACGTGAGCTGCTCGCCGTTCCGCGTCCCGATCGCCCGCCTTGCCGCGGCGCAGGCCGCGCTCGCCGACGCTTCGTGACCGGCAAAGAAGACCGGACGGAATAACGAATTGACGGAATGACGGATGGGGATTGCTGAAATTCCATCCGGAATTCGTCCAATCCGTTCTTCCGTCACTTCCGGTTTAGGAAAATTAAGGTTGCATTGCCTCCGGCGGGAACCATGCTCGAAAGAGCTTGATGCCGCGTTAGGGCATTAACTTCTCTTATGTACTCGGACGACGGCGATTCAGGGATAAAGATTTACCTGCGCGAAATCGGACAAACTCCGCTGCTGACCCGTGAGGAAGAGGTCAAGCTGGCCCGGCGCATCAAGCGGGGCGACCAGGCCGCGCGCCAGCAAATGATCAAGGCGAACCTGCGCCTCGTCGTCAAGATCGCGCACGACTACGCCTCGTACGGCCTGCCGCTGCTCGATTTGATTTCCGAAGGCAACATCGGCCTGATGAAGGCGGTCGAGCGCTTCGACCCGAAGAAGGGCGGCAAGCTCAGCACCTACGCCGCGTGGTGGATCAAGCAGTCGATCAAGCGCGCGCTGGCCAACCAGAGCAAGACCATCCGCCTGCCCGTGCATCTCGTCGACAAGATCGCGCGCATGCGCCGCGTCGGCATGCAGCTCGCCGAGGAATTCGGCCGCGAGCCGACCGATGAGGAATTGGGCGAGGAACTCGGCATGCCCGCGGCGAAGATCGCGCAGTTGCGCACCGCGGCCATCCGCCCCGCCTCGCTCGACGCTTCCGTTGGACAGGAGGAGGACGGCGCCTCGCTCGGCGACATGATCGGCGACGAATCGGCCGCCATGCCCTCGGACATGCTCAGCGACAAAAATCTGCGCAAGGCGGTCATGGACCTGCTGCACGTGCTCGATGACCGCGAGCTCAAGATCATCACGCTGCGCTTCGGCCTCGACGGCAAAAAGGAAATGACGCTCGAGGAAGTCGGCCGCAAGTTCAAGGTCACGCGCGAGCGCATCCGGCAGCTCCAGAACATCGCGCTGCGCAAGATCAAGCGCGCGCTCGATAAACAGGACAAGATCAAGCCCTCATGAGCACCTCCTTCAAGAGCGCCATCGAACGCCTCAAGGCGAACATCCGCGACGTGCCCGATTTCCCCAAGCCGGGCATTCTCTTCAAGGACATCACGCCGATTCTCGCCAACGGCCAGCTCTTCCGCCTCGCCGTGACCATCTTCGCCGAGCGTTACCAGCGCAAGAGCGTGGAAAAAATCGTGGCCATCGACGCGCGCGGCTTCATCTTCGGCGGCGCGCTGGCGCATTATCTCGGCATCGGCATGACCATCGTGCGCAAGAAGGGCAAGCTGCCCTACAAGAGCCACGCCACCGAGTACGAGCTCGAGTACGGCCAGGGCACGCTCGAGATGCACGTCGACGCGATCGAACCGAACCAGCGCGTCGTCATCATCGACGACCTGCTCGCCACCGGCGGCACGGCCGAAGCCGCGGCCAAGCTCGTGGAAAAGTGCGGCGGTGAAATCGTCGAGCTCGCCTTCCTCGTCGAGCTCGAATTCCTCAAGGGCCGCGAGAAGCTCCAAAAGTATCCCATCTTCAGCGCGATCACGTACTGAAGCTCCGGCTGTAACCTTTCGCGCCTGGAAGCGTCTGAATGCTTATGAAGAATTCCCTGCTTTTGCTCTCCCTAATTATCACGCTCGTCTCCGCGCCCGTTCTCTTCGCGCAGACTCCCGGCAGCACGAATGCCGCAGCGGCGACGGCGCCTTCGGACAACGGCCAGCGGGCGGAAAAAATGAGGGCCGCGCTCGAGCAGCTCGACCTGACCGACGCGCAAAAACAGCAGATCAAGCAGATCCGCACCACCACGCAGCCGGGCAAGGAACGCCGCCAGCAAATCATGGCCGTCCTGACGCCCGACCAGAAGCAGAAGCTCATCGCGATGCTCAAGGATTACCGCGCCCAGCAGGCCGCGCAGTGACGCACCGCACCTAATCAGCCTATTCGCGCTAAAGTTTTAGGCTCTGCTGGCTCCGCAGGAGATGCAGGATTCGCGCCCTCGGCGGAAATGTGCGAGAATGCCAGGCATGACCACCCGGCGGCTGTTTTTGCTTTGCCCCAAGAGCAAGTTCTTCATGAGGGTGGATTTCCAAATTCCGCACGCCCCATACGCCCCATACGCTTCATACGCCTCACACGCTTCACACGCCTCACACTCTTATTTTTTACGCGCCGTCCGGCGCGGCGGAGCCCACGAAATGTGTTTTCCGTGATCCAGATGCCTGTTTCGAGCCACATTTGGCGCTTCGTGTGCTCAATTTGTTTTGACCGCGATTGGCAACGGATTATTTTATCTCTATGAGCGTGAAGACGTACCGCGAACTCAATCCGACCGCCCGGAGCCAGGTCGATCGCGCCAAGACCGCCATTCAGTCGAAGAACTATGACTTCGGCATCATGCTCCTCCTTTCCGCTTTAAAGGACGAGCCGATCTATCTCGACGGCCGGCGCTTGTTGCGTGCCGCGGAAATCCAGAAGTACAACACGACCGGGACGCTTACCCGGCAGATGACCAGCGTGCGCGCGGGCACTCTGGCCATGAAGCTTTCCGCCAAGAAGTCGCCGCAGGAGCAATTGGCGGCTGCCGAGGAAATCCTCCAGACCGATCCCTACAACCAGAAGGCCAACATGGCCATCGGCGAGGCGGGTGCGGCCTTGGGCTGTCCGGAACTGAAATGTTTCGCCTACGAGACGCTGGCCAGTTCAAAGGGTGACGACAAGTCGGCGGTGCCCTTCCTGCGCACACTGGCCGAGGCCTACATGGAAGCCCACCAGGCGGACAAGGCGGTCAGCACCCTGGAGAAGGTATTGAACCTCGATCCGCGCGACGGCGACGCGCTCAGCCTCCTGAAAAACGCCCAGGCCGCGGTCAGCCATCAAAAGTGGGAGGAAGCGCAGAAGACCGACGACTTCCGCAAGGCGCTCAAGGACGAGAAGGAATCCGAACAGCTCGAAACGCAGAGCAAGATCGTGAAGTCCTCCGAATCCATCGAGGAGCAAATCCAGCTCCACTACCAAAAGTGGCAGGAAGCCACGACCAACCAGGACAAGGCCCTCCACGCGAAGAAAATCGGGCAGCTCTACGAGCAGCGCAACGAATTCAACCATGCCATCCCGTGGTACCAGGCGGCCTTCGAGGCCGGCGGCAGCCTCGACTCCTCGCTGGAGCGGGCGATCGGCGATCTGCGGCTGCGGGCCGCCCAATCGGAAATTCGCGCGCTGCAGGATACGCTGGCGCAGCAGACCGACCCCGAGGTGAAAGCGCAGTATCAAACCGCCATCGATCAGAAGGAGGCGGAACTCATCAAGGTGCAACTGGACCTGACCGAGGCGCAGGTGAAGGCGCAGCCCAACGACGGCGAATTGCGCTACCTGCTGGGCGAGGCCCTCTATAAGGACGGCCAGTACAAGCGCGCGACGGAGGAATTGCAGCAGGCCATCAACACGCAGCCGAGCATCCGCTATCCGGCGCTAAATCTCCTCGGCCTCGCCTTCATGAAGCGCGGCATGATCGACTTCGCCATCAGCAAATTCGCCGAGGCCGAGCACGACCTGCCCGACATGAAGGAAGACATCAAGAAGGAAGTCACCTACAACCTCGGCCTGGCCTACGAGGCCGCCAAGCAGCCGGAAAAGGCGCTGGAACAGTGGAAGAAAATCTACACGGTCGCCATGAACTACCGCGACGTGGCCGCGCGCGTGGAAGCCTCCTACGGCGGCGGCTCCTGAGCCAGGCCCGCCTACGGGCATCGCCGCCGGATTTGGCCTCCCCTGCCCGTGCTATCCGCGCTAAGATTGTCGAGGCATGAAATCGCCGCACACCAACGCAACGTGGGCAAGACGTCACCCGGCCGAGCGTCAATACGTGGGCCGCAGCGTGGCGCTGTCGGTGGTCCTTCACCTGCTCGCAGCGGCAGTCGTATGCCTGCTGGCGCTATGGCTCGACACCATCTCCTTTAGCAAAAGCAGTTCTATCGCGCAGAGCGGCCCCGCGCCCGACCAAGCGATGACCCTGAAGCTGGTCATGACCGAACCTCGTCCGCCGTCCCCGCCGTCGCCCGCGCCCACCCTCAAGCCAACGCCGGAACCGGGCCTTCCCGTGCTTCCGGCAATGCAGCCCATTCCCAAGCCTCCCGTGATCGTTGCGACGGTCCCGCCACCGCCCCTACCCGCTCCCGAGCCGGTCGCCCCAACCTTCACGGATACCAAGCCGCCGAGCCCCGCTCCCTCGCCGGTCAAGGCCACGGCCAAGCCCATCAAACCGCGGCCCAAGTACGTCGCCGATCACGCCACCGGCCAGGGCAACGCGCCGGACATCAGCTCCCAGCAGTTGGCGAAGCTGGGCTATCCCGCCCCCAACTACCCGCCGCAGGCAAGGTCCATGCACGAGACCGGAACGGTCCTGATGGAGGTCGGCTTCGGCCCGGACGGCAAGGTAACGAACGCACTGGTGCGGCAATCCAGCGGCTTCTCCATCCTCGACATGTCGACGCGAAGCTTCATCCGCGTTCACTGGAAAGACCTCGGCCGCGCCAACACGACCATCTCCGTGCCGATCATCTACACCCTCGACTAGACCGCGCTAGTCGAGCGGATCGGGCAACGTGATGGCGGCTACATCGGTCGAGACAATCCGTTTGAGATCCGGCGGGGCGCTCTCAAACGCTGGTTTTTCTGGACCAGGCGGTCATTCGTTGGGGGCGGTGTGCCAAGGCTCCGGATTGGCACTGTAGGGCGGATGTACGTCCCCATCCGAAAAGGTAGGGCCTTTCCCATCCCCAAGTTGGAAGAACGGAACTTCCGGTGTGCCATCCGGGGCACGATCGTAATGCTTATTTTCGTTTTTTATCAATAAAAAGGAATTGTAACCTTCGCCCCAGTCTCCGATGACCACATCCATGTCCACCGGTTCATCGGCCTCAACGTGAAAGGAAGCTCCCATTTTAAGATTTGCCCGCCAAACAGTTGTTTGCACGGCCCCGTAACTGGAAAAGACCCAGGGGAGCTGCTCGTGCAAACTTTGCCTGTCCAAAACGGGCGTCCACGAGCCCTCAAAGACCGTCTCGCCATTTATCTTCACGAGCAGGAAGTTGTCCGCAAAACCGATGAACCGGTAATCGCCAGCTTCGGGTGGGATGACCTTGGCGTGGTAGTGGGCAATCCATAAATTGGGTAGCACTTCTTTTTCGAGTCCGAAATTATTTGGGGCATCCTTCGAATCCTTACTGGTGGTTGCGAAGAAGCGGGCGTAGATGGGCGATTTGCTCCGGTAGTAGGGCTCTAAGACTGATTCGTCCCACTCGTTTTTAAAATAATTAGCCAAGAGCGAAAACAAAGCGTCTGAATTCATGCCCGTTGGCTTTTTGTCTTTGGTCTGATTAAAGTCGTAAAAATAGCCGGCGAATTGGTCTGTTGCTGCTGGAAAATCTTCCAACCCGGTTCCATTTCCCCCACCGCTGCCCTTGCCGCTGCCATTGCCGCTGCCGCTGCCGTTGCCTAGACCAGAATCCATCACTCCATCCACTGCGGCCATGGGGGTGGGATCGGGTTCGTCGGTCATGGGGACTTCGGGCGGATCGGGCAGGGTGATGGCGGCTACATCGGTCGAAACAATGCGTTTGAGATCGGGCGGGGCACTCTCCTCGCTATTTCTCTTGGCCAGTTCGACCTTATGTTCGATTTCCGTGTGTTGAGCCGGCGGCTCGGTGGCATGGAAATTGACGTGCTTCTTTTGAAAGTGCTCAACGATGAGGAAGGCGGCCCCGACGCCGAATAAAACGTGCAGGAGGATGCTCAGCCCGAGGGAATTGAGGCCGAAATAAGCGAACCAGCGCTTTTTCACGCGCGGCTTGCCCTGGGCTGACGTTGTGGGTGAAGCGGTCATTGGTCGCCATCCGTAGAAACTTGGAAAAGCATTTTCTTCTTGCTGAAGTTGGGGAGATTCATGTCCGGGATCGGAACATCCTTGACCTGGAAGATGGGGTAGTCGCCCTTGGCGGAAGTATCGCCCTGCCGCTGGATCATCAGCACAAAACCGGACGAGCCTCCGGGGCCCTCGCCAATGAGGATTTTAATTTTGACCGGCGTGCCCTGCTCCAGGTCAAACCATCTCCCCGCGCGGAGAGTAAATCCGGGCCAGGCGGCTCCGACAGCATCGTCACTCCGTAAAGCCGGATCAAGAACCTGGTAGCTGTTACAGGCATCAAGAACATTACGATCGTCGACATTGACAATCATAAGGTCGTCCGCACAGCCGACAAAACGGTAAGTTCCCGAATCAGGCGGCAGGACCTTCGCGCTGTAAATGGCAATCCATCGCCGGGCCACGACTTTACCCCCCACGTTAAAGGCGGCGGGTGCCAGGCTTGAGGGGCCTTCGTGAATGCAGATTTGATCGAGCGACAATTTCCCGGATGCCTTAAAATAGTTTGCCAGATCGCCCTCGTCCCAGGAATTAATAAATCTTCTCAGCACTTCCAAATACTTCTTTGAGTTCGGTTGATCAAAAAAATCGGGATCCCAATCATCGGGAAGGTGGGACTTTTCCCAATCGCTCTCCGCGATGTCCGTCGGCTGCCCGTCTGGCGTCTGTTTCAGATCGTAAAAGCTGCCTCGCAAGCCGACGCCGTCGGGCGCCCCATACATCGTCATACCGCCGCCACCGCCGGAGCCTCCGCCGCCATTGCCTGAGCCTCCGTTGCCATCGGCATCGCTGATCGCGGAACCCATGACCCCAACCACCGCGGCGATGGGCGTGGGATCGGGCTCGTCGGTCGTGGGCACTTCGGGCGGATCGGGCAACGTGATGGCGGCTACATCGGTCGAAACAATCCGTTTGAGGTCCGGCGGGGCGCTCTCCACATTGTTGCGCTTGGCCAGCTCCACCTTGTGTTCAATTTCCGTGTGTTGAGCCGGCGGCTCCGTGGCGTGGAAATTGACGTGCTTCTTTTGAAAGTGTTCAACGATGAGGAAGGCGGCGCCGATGCCGAATAAAAGGTGCAGGAGGATGCTCAGCCCGAGGGAATTGAGGCCGAAATAAGCGAACCAGCGCTTTTTCACGCGCGGCTTACCCTGGGCTGACGTTGCGGGTGAAGCGGTCATTGGTCGCCATCGTCGCTGACGGTAAACGTGACGTTGGTGATTTGCGCGACGGCCAACGCATCGAGGACATTGATGGTGCGGCTGTATTTCGCCTGGGGATCGCTGACGATCGTGATCAGCACGGGGGATTTGGCCGCGTCACCCGCTTGCTTGAGTCTCATCAAGGTGGCCTTTAACTGGGGCAGATCCGTGCTGCTGAGCGAGTCGAACGGTTGGTCATTGAGGGTAATGTCGCCTTGGGGAGATATGGCGATGATCTGCTCGTCGACGAAGTCGGTCGGGGCGGAAGTGGTGGCCACGCCGGGCAGCTTGGTGTTGAGTTCCTTCTCAACTTTAATGCTTCCGGCCATGAGCATAAAAAAGAGCATGATGACAAAGACCACGTCGATCATGGGGGCGATTTGAAAGCCGACGCTGCCATCATTCACATTGGATTCGAGACGGCGCATGGTGTTACTTGTTGAGGGCGGAAAAGGAGATGTCGGTGATGCCGGCGTCCCCGCAGGCGTTCATGGCCTGGGAAATGTAGAGGGCGGGTGCGTTCTGGTCTCCACGGATCAGCGCGCGGAAGCTGGGGTTATCGCTCTGGGCGATTTTCTTTTCGCCAATGGCCTTGGCGATTTTCAAGGGAGCGGTAAGGTCGCCGGCGCTCGAATAAACGTGATCGTCGATGACGAACTCAGCCTTTTTGACATCGGCGTGCCAGCGAACATTAATGACCACTTCGCTGCGCTTGCTTTCCATTTTTTGCGCGTCCGGGGCGACGGGAAGCGTAATGGTCTTGTCCACTTTCAGCACCTGGGCCGAAGTGATCATCATGAAAAAAACGAGGATGGTCAGGAGCACGTCCACCATGGGTGCCACCTGAAATTCCGGTTCGCCGTCTGCTGCGCCTCCACCTGCCATAGATTTTTGGAGTTGAGGTTACTTGATCGCTTCTTCGGGTGCGGACGCGGCTTGGAGCCAGCTAGGTTGCGCCGCAAATATGACCTCGTCGCCGATATGGACACCGGCCATCGACTCGTAGGGCATTTTGCGGAAAAGGCTGGCGATAATATCCTGAATCGAGTGCATGGCTGCCGTGGCACGATTGCGCAGAAAGTAGAAAGCCATGAAGGCTGGGATGGCGATGAACAAGCCGCTGGCCGTGGCCACGAGCACCTCGCCGATGGCGGAGGAGAGGCTGGAAGGGTCGCCGATTCCCGACGCCCCCAGGGTGGCAAAGGCGCGAATCATGCCCGTGACAGTTCCAAGCAGACCAATCATGGGCGAGCAAACGCCGATGACGGACAGATAGCTGATCCACGTCTGGAGCCGCGAATTTTCTTTCGACAACTCACCAAGCATCCCTTCTTCGGCCGTCTGTTTTCCGTCTCCCAAAAGGCTGAGACCCACGCGGATGACATTGTTCAAGGGGGACGGGTTGGCTCTGCAGTACTGGTAAGCGCCGACGTAATCGCCGGCTTGAAACAACTGTTGCAGACGCCTTTCGTGCTCTTCCGGAGCGACTTTCTTTCTTGCCGTACGAATGACGCCGTCGGCGATCAGGTAGATGGTGGCGATGGAGCAGGCGCCGATCGGGATCATCACCCAGCCGCCTTCCTGGATTTGTTGCCAGAGGGTTTTGGTGGTGGCGGGAGCGTTGGCCCCGTTGTTACCCGAGGTGGCTGCGGATGAGGTATCTGCCGCCGCCGGGCTGGCGGGCGGGGTGGCATCCTGCGCTCGAAGTCCGGACAAGGCAGAGAGGCCAAGCAACGCGGCGACTAGGAAGAGGATTAATCGGTGGGATGGGGCTTTCATGTTTTGTTTTCTTTCTTCTGGAGTTCGGTTTTGGCTAAGGCGGCTTCGGGACTGTCGGGGCAGGTGGATATGAGTTGCTGGTAGGTCTTGGTGGCGTTGGCGGCATCCTTGAGCTTGGAATATGCCTGGCCTGCACCCCAGAGGGCCTTGGGAAGGAGAGGATTTTTTTCGGGATAGAAAACGTTGACGGTCAGGTAATCCATGAGCGCTTCATCGAACTCATGTTGTTCCGCGTGGATGTCTCCCTCGACGATCCAGGCCTGGCTCAAGGTTTGTGGGTTGGAGCTTTGGCTGATGATGGCATCGTAGGTGGCAAGCGCCTGCTGGGGATCGGTGAATTTGGTCATCAGGGCGACTTGCAGTTTTGCGGAAAGGAGAATTTCAGGGTCCTTCGAGTAGCTCGCGATTTCATTGACCAAGGCGGTGGCATCGTTCATACGGTTCAGGCCCAAAAGGGCGGAAACTTCCACGAGGGCGGCTTTAGCCCACCAGTTCCCAGGAATGTCCCGCAAGGTCTTTTGATAGCTGACAACCGGATCAATCTGCGCCAAGGCGCCTTTGCAATTCCCTTGCGTCACCTGGACGGCAGCAAAGCCTAGCTCGGGAGGAGCCGGAAGGTTTAACTCGGCCACATCGGCCAACTGAAAGCCAACCTGCCCGGTGCCGCCGTTAGGTGTCTTGACTGCGACCATAAGCATGTCGCCATCGCGCGTCAGGCCATTGGCTGGCACCGTATTCCCATTTTTAAGCAGGATGGTTTGCGCCGAGGCGGCCGGGACGATCGCGAGAATAAGGATGAGGAATGCGATCGGTTTCATTTCTGCGCAAGTTGTTGCAAGCGTTGTTTTGCCTCGGCTGTTTCGGGAAACGACGAGAGATTCGGATTATTCAGCATCTCCGTGTAGGTATTGACGGCCTCAGGGTTCCTCCCCAATTTCTCGAAAACCTCGCCACTTTTGAGATAGGCCTTGGCTTGAATTGACGGATACTTCTGGTAGGCGACAAATACACGCTGATAGTAGGCGTTTGCTTCGGCCAATTTCCCCTGCTGCATTTGGATATCGCCCAAGGAATAGATGCTCAGGGCCGTCGCTTCACCCCGCCAGGCGCGGTTTGAAGCCACCTGCTCGAAGAGCGGTTTGGCTTCTTCGGGGCGATTCAAGGCCAGCAGCGTCTGCGCCTCTCCCAAGGTGATTTCCTTGAGCTTGGAAGCCGCCAACCCCTTGTCGAGCGCCTTGGAAAAATAGCGATCAGCCTTCTTGTAATCTTTCTGGGCAAGAGCGATCTGGGCCAATCCGTTGTAGGCATAATCAACCAGGGGACTCTTGTTGTAGATATCCATCAATTGATTGTAAAAGGGTACGGCCTGATCCGGCTGACTGTTCTGGAGCAGGCAATCGCCCACTTGTCCCAGCAGGATCGGACTCAAATCCTCCGGTTTGTAGTCCTTGGCCATCTCCAACAGAATCTGCGCCTCTATTTCGGGCTTGCGTTGAAGGCGGGCCAACTCCGCTTGGGCAAAAAGAATGCGCGCGCGGGCGGTCGGCTTTGAGTCGAGATCGGGAACGGTCAGGATGTCCTTCAGCGCCGTCGCCGGGTCTGCTTCGGGAGGCGCGGGAGCCGGGGCTGGAATAAACGCCGCCGTGACAACCGTAGTCGGGGCCGCGCCCCCGACGGGAGCTGGGGGAGTCGCCACCGGCGGCGCAGGGGGGACGAAATGCTTGTGGGCGTAGAGCAGGGCGAGCTGAGTGATGATCTCATCGACCGCTTCTCGGGTCGGGTCGTTCAGGTATTGCTTGGCCGTGTCCGCCATGTACTGCTTGCCCTCCTCCACTTTGCCCAGTTTGATGTCGGCCCGTCCGATCCAAAAAATGGCGGAGACCACGGTGGGATGATCCGGGTTGTTTTTAACGAATTCCGTGAACATGGCGGCGATGTCGGCCCACTTGGCCTGCTTCTGCAGGATCTTCGCCGCCGCCATGATCGAATAGTTCAGCACTTCGGTGGTATGGGCCGCCTTGTAGGATTTGATGTAGTCACTCACCGCTTCCTCGTGCTTGTCCTGGGACTCATAACAATCGCCCATGAGGGAAAGCACCTCCGCCAGCGGGCCGGCGTTCCCATGCTTCTTCTGCCATGCCTTGCAGTCGGCCAGCACTTGATCGTAGTCTTTGGAGGCGAATTCGATCACGGCCAGGCGATACTCCGCGTCGGCCACGTAAGCGCCGCTGGGATATTTCTGAAGGTAAGCAGCAATCGCCTGGTTGGCTTCGTCCGACTTGCCTTCGAAGAGCAGGGCGAGCGCGCTTCGGTACTCCGCTTTTTCGAGCAACTGCCCATTGGGAAAATCTTTCTCGTAGTGCTGATAGCAGGCAATGGCTTTGTCAAATTGCCCGACCTGAAGGTTGATATCGCCGAGAATGACCTCGATCTGTTCCCGTCGCGGATTGTTGGGTTGCTTTGCCAGGGTATCTTCAAAGTAGGCGGCAGCCTTGTCGTAATCCTGCGCATCGTAGGCCAGCGCTCCACGGAGGAAGCCGACACTGTTGGCATATTTCCCGTTGGGATATTGCGTCAGGTAGGATTGACAAAGATCGAGGCCCCGGTCCGTTTGCTTCAACCGATCAAAGATGACGATCATCCCATAAAGGGCCGACTCCGCGTCGGCGCAATGGGGCCAGCGCCGCAGCAGTTCGCGATACACCACGGCTGCTTCCCAAAGAGATTCTTCCGCGGAATAGGCGCGGGCAATGCGCAGAAAAAGCGGCGGAAGAACCGGGGGCAGCGTGCGATACTTCGCGAGGATTTGTTGATCTTTGACAATGAGGCCGTCGATTTCCTTATTATCCAATTGCAGTTGATCCGAATTCAAGGGATTCGCCTGAATGCTGGCCAGGTTGGCCACGCGCCGCTGCTTAAGACTTTCGATCTGCTGGTTCTGGAGCACGATGATCTGGTCGTTGTCCCGCACGCGCTGATAACAGGCGAGCGCCGTCTTGATGTCGTTTTTATTCAGCAGCAGGTCGCCAAGCCGTATGGCTAGCGCATCGAATACGGATACGTCTTGAACATGCGCGATTTCCGCATCCATCTGCTCAACGACTTGGAGGGCTTTGTCGTCCGTTCCGGCATCCAGATAGAGAGGGAGAAGCAGGGTGTCCATCTTCACCAAAAAATCCGGATTTAAATTCGGCTGCGATTTCTCGTTTTCCAAAAGAGAAATCGCATCCGCAGCTTGCCGGGTGTGCTTGTAAGACTCCACAAGGAGCAGCACCGCCCTGGCGTGGTAATCGGGATTCGGAAGCAGTAACTTGAAAAGAACGATGGCATCCTCCGGGTGCCCGCCCAGGAGATTCGCCTCGCCCAGGGAAAAATCCACCTGCGCGAGACGCGGCGACCGCGGAAAAAGCTGCTGGTATCTCTTGAGAACCCCGATCGCGTTGGGCCAATCCTTGGCATTAAAATAAGATGCCCCCAACATAAAGAAGACCGGCTCCAGCCACTGCTGCTTGGGGGCGAGCGGTGCGGGCACGGTACCATCAAACATCCACGTGGTCGTAGCTCTCGAAGTCTTGATGATGTCTTCCAGGTTACTGGCCGCTTGCGCGTAATTGCCTGAGCCAAAGGCAGCTTGCGACTGTTTCCATAACTGCCCCGCACGCGATCCAGCATCCTGCGCCCGCAAAGGATGTCCTAATAGGCCCAGAATCAATCCAATCAGGCCGATGGACGCGTAGCGAAAGCTGATGGCTTGGAACTTTTTGAAAACTATACGCATACGCAATCTCAGCTTCTACTTAGGCAGAAATTAACAGGGGCATCTGGAAATGCAGGCCCTAAATCTCAAGCTCTTTAGAAAGAGAATAATAGCTATGGGAACCTTTGTCCGCAAAGCCGCCTCGATCAAAACTCTAAGGTTAGAGAGGAATTTTCGAGATATGCTCCATGGGAAGGTGAAAAAGTCGCTACTATTACAATAAATGCCACCCAGGATCAGTCGCCAAACATGCAAGCTAATGCCCTCTCTCTTCCCATTTTTGATGCAACTGCGCGCGGCCATGCTGTTGGGATACGAACACCTTTTAACCGATGCAGAAGCTATATCGTGCGTGGCTCAGGGACCACGCTGCAGAATATGATTATTCGGCTGAGGTCGTATAATCGATTTGTGGCGGAGCTAGAAAACCGCGATTTCGGAAAGCCCGATATTTTGGGTTTCCTGGGAAACCTTCGTCACAGTAAACTTAATCCAGCGGACGCTCTTGGCGGGAAAAGTAACCTTGAAAGGTTCGCTTGCATCGTTGGGCAGCGCGTCAACGTTCATCGTGGTCCCGTCATCGAACTCCAGCGTTCCCGCCAAAACGTGATCATAAGGATTCGGGCGGTCGTAGAGCCAGATGGAACTCGCTCTTACTGCGTCAGGCCACGTTAACTTAATCCAAGCTCCTTCTTTTTCGCGATTTGAGATCCATTCGTGCGATCGGTCATTTGGATCGCCACTCACTTTGCCGTCGATGGCTCCGGCGGCGGTGCCAGAACTGGCCTCGACCGTTGATTTGAGGGCGAGATCATCGCTGAGGTCGCGATAGGCGGGAACTTGAGATTGGAGAATCAGTCCACCGGGCAAGTCGCTCGGCACGGTGATGGTCACAGGCTTACGATAAGGCAATCCACTGCCATTTGAGGTCTTCGTCACGGGCTCACCCGTTCGGAGGGAAATTTGGATGGCCGGTGAATCACCGATTTTCATCGAAACTGCCTCGGCAGCGGCGCGGTGATTGTGGCAGTAAAGGAGAGCGGTGTCCGATCCCAAAAGGTAGGGATGGAGATTTTGCTCGACCAGGGCAAAGCCCTTTGCCGCGTTGAAGGCCGCTTCCATTTCGGGGGGTAGCGGAGTGTTGCTCGCTTTCCATGTTCCATAGGGCTGTCCCAGCAAGTCTTGCAAATGCTTCGCCACGGAGCGTTGCACGACAAGGGCGGGATTAATCTCCGCGGCGTGGACAATCAGCGTCCATCCTTTGCTCACCGCCACTTCAGGAAGCTCGATGTGATTCGTCAGCAGGTCATCGTCGTAGGAGATTTTAGCGTCTGGGATATTGCACGAGGTCAACTTCGCCGTGCAGGGCAACTCCACCACGCAACGGCGGGTCGAGGGCTGGCCCTTGAAGGATCCCTGGGTGGGAGCGATCACGACCGTGATCTCATTCCCGCGCCGCGTATAAGTCAAAGCCGTGGTGGCGAACTCCCCATGCTCATACCCGGTGGTGACGCCGTCATCTTCGTAAAGGGTCGATGTGCCGGTTTTCCCGTCGTCTCCGGGGTAGCAGCGAAGAACCAGATCCGTCAAGGGTGCGGTACCCGGATGAGGCGTGTACGCTTGCATGGGCAAGGGCACCCCGCCGCGGACATAGAGAGGAAACGTGTTGATGGAATCGGCAGCTATGCCCTCAGTCGGTCCGGTGAAACGCTCGCCGGTAAAGAAGTCGTACCAATCGCCTCTGGGAAACGAAACGGCTTGGGTGGCGACCCGGTTCGGTCCCACGCCAGGCTGTGCGATGGGAGCTATCAGAAGATTGTCTCCAAATTCATATTCCTGGCCATTGTGATAGGCCTCCTCAAGGTCAGGATTATCGATGTAGAGCGGGCGTATGAATGGAACCGAATTCTTGGTCCCCTGCCAGATGCTGGTATAGAGATAGGGCATCATCTCCGAACGAAGACGAAAGGAACGGCGCATCGAGGTCTCCGCCCAGTCGGGGTAGGTCCAGGGACGGCGATCCATCGCGGCATCGCGCGTTGAGTGCGAACGGAGCGAGGCGGTGAAGGCGCCGAACTGGCACCAGCGGGTATACGATTCCTCGTTTCTTCCGCCCGTGTGGCCGCCGATGTCGTGCGACCAGAAGAAGGCACCCATATTTCCTGCCGTGCTGGTGAAGGGAACCTCGAAGCCGAGCATTTTCCAGCCCGTGTCCGCGTCCCCTGAAAACTCAATCGGGTAGCGATGATCGCCCCAGCCCGCCCAACGGCTGAAGGACTGGCCGCGGAGGCCGTTTGCCTGGGTTCGAGTGTAGTTATAGAAATTGAGCAATTGCAGGTTAGTGACGTCGGGCAGACTGCGGGTATTGGGATACTGCTGCCAGTCCAGCCACCAGAAATCGACACCCTCCTTTTCGCGCGGCGCGTGGGAGTATTGGAAAAAGGCATCGAGATACTGCTTGTCCCCCGCATCAAAAGGGATCGTTTGTCCTGAGGCGGGGTCTCGGCCCAGGGCACGCATGTAATCGGAGTACATTTCTTCGTGTGGTTGAATGCCATCGGCCGGATGGTCGTTGAGGGTGACGTGCAGTCCCTGGTCGTGAAACCAATGCAGCAGCCCCTGCGGATCTGGGATCAATGTTTTATTCCAGGTATATCCGGTCCAGACCTGATTCAGGTAGGCCCGCTTCACTCCCGGAACATGGGTGTCGATCAGGTGCCAATCCATATCCATGACAATCATGTCGAGAGGAAAGCCGTGCTGCTGATATTCCCCAACGATTTTTTTGAAATCGTCCTCCGTGTAGGGCCAATAGCGCGAATACCATACGCCCAAGGTATATTTGCGCGGGAGCGGGACAGCGCCGCCCACCGCGGTGAAACTCTGGAATGCCGCCTTGTAATCGAGGCCGTAGCCAAAGAGATACCAATCGAGGCCGCCATTCTTGGGACGGTCCTGAATCCAATCACCGGAAAAAAGAGGCGACTTGGAATCGTCGAGCAGGTACCAGCCATCGCGTGAAAGAATGCCGTCTCCCAAGGGAACTGGCCCTTTCACACCATCGAGGGTGCGAAGAGTTCCGCCCAGGTTTCCCGTAGAGGGCATGCCGGGTTGCCAAGGAACCTCATCATGACCTTTCCTAATTTGGGCTTGGAGATTATCAGAGGAAAAGGGTTTCCCGTCGTCGTGGTAGGTAAGATGGATCGCTCCAGTATCTATCTCAACTTTCCCATCGTGATTAATGATACGGGCATCGGCGTCGCGGGCATCTCGATTGACGGCGAACCAAGATGGAAAATCGACAAACTTTTGATCCGGGGCGTATTCCAGCCGAATCAAATTCGGTGTGATGACCGTGAACCGGGCGTTGCCTGCCACGGCCTCACCGGGCAAATCGGCGTGGAGCAGGGTTAGACCAGCAGGCAGAAGACTGAGTAAAGCGAGCCAAGGCAGGATGCGCATAAAGTCGACCTCTCGCGCTCCCAATTCTATGGATTCGCATGAATTTGGACGGACAAACTGTTACCCTCACCGCTCGGTTTGACCAAAGTTCCCCGTTCCGAAGAGATGAGTTCGGCGGACGCGCAGTGAACGCCGGAGTGCATGCCAATAAGTTCGAAACGAATACCCGGTAAGGCACCGGCCCACTCCAACTCCAGGCTATTTCCAAAACGACGAGCCGAAATCCTGGCCACGACGTTGCCTTCGATGCCGGGAATAACACAGATCGCAGAGGCTCCGTTCGCGAACTCATAGACCCGCACCACGAGATTCTCATGGTAGGAATAATCCGGTCGGGTTTGACTGGAACCTACAGGTAACAGCGTATTGGGACGTACAAAAAGGGGCAGGCTCATGAAGTCGTAGCTCTCCCGGTACCACTTTCCTCCCTCCCTGGTTTCACCCGTGAAGAGATGGGTCCATCGGCCTTCCGGCAAGAAATAATCGACCTTGCCGCTCTGCGAGAAAATCGGCGCGACCAAGAGCGAGGGCCCCAGCAGGTATTGGCGGTCAATCGAGGCACAGGTTGGATCATCCGGAAACTCGAGAAGCATGGCCCTTAGCATCGGCACGCCGGTCAGCGTCGCTTCCATGGCCGCGGCATAGAGATAAGGCATCAGGCTGCACTTGAGCCTGGTAAAATGGCGCAGGACGTCGCATGCCTCCTCATCGTAAATCCAAGGCACGCGATAGCTTGAGCTCCCATGCAATCGGCTATGCGAGGAGAGGAGCCCAAAAGCCACCCATCTCTTATAAACTTCGACCGGCGGCCGGCCTTCGAAGCCGCCGATATCATGGCTCCAGAATCCGAATCCACAAAGCCCGAGGGACAAGCCGCCGCGCAAGCTTTCCGCCATCGACTCGAAAGTTGAATAGCAATCACCGCCCCAGTGAACAGGAAACCGCTGGCCCGAAGCATAGGAGGCACGCGCGAATACCACCGCTTCACCACGTCCGCGCACTTCTTCAAGCAGGCGGAAAACACATTCGTTAAAGAGGATGGGGTAAAGATTGTGCATTCCGACCGGGTCAGAACCATCGTGCCAAGCGACATCTTCGATCGGAATGCGCTCTCCGAAATCAGTTTTGAACGAATCGACCCCCATGGCCAAGAGCCGGCGCAGGTGCGAGGAGTACCATAGGCAAGCTTCGGGATTTGTGAAGTCCACGATTCCCATTCCCGGCTGCCACTGGTCGATTTGCCACACCGTTCCATCTTTTCGGCGGAGCAGATAGCCCTTTTCGCGGCCCTCGTCAAAAAGGGGAGAAAGCTGGGCAATGTAAGGATTAATCCAGACACAAACGCGCAAGCCACGGCCGTGCAATCTCTGCAACATGGCCTCGGGATCGGGAAACGTGCTTGGGTTCCACTGAAAGTTGCACCACTCGAACTCTTTCATCCAGAAGCAGTCGTAATGAAAGACA
>Ga0209611_10001241_pt1 | contig 42738 bp, 29 predicted proteins | sample S1TSphgellanicum_3_FD_187693 | JGI IMG/M metagenome (GOLD analysis project Ga0209611, IMG submission 187693) | Host-associated microbial communities from peat moss isolated from Minnesota, USA - S1T2_Fc - Sphagnum magellanicum MG (SPAdes) (version 2) | ecosystem: Host-associated > Plants > Peat... | reverse complement strand
AGGAATGATAAAAAACCTCCCTTCCACCCCCCATTGTAAGTTTGTGTTGGCAAAAAATCTCCATGGAAAAGGAGATTATGGTGATTTGAGGGGTTCACTCTACAAATTGTTGAATTCTTAACACCATGTGAATCAAGAGGTGACAATGGAAGCTTTTGCTTTAATGCAAAATGGTGTTTGAACTTCATCCTACAACCATTGCATGTGATTAAAACTTAGGGTTTAAGGATTGTTAGACAATGGGATGCATACATTACACCAAAACATGGCATATATGACTACACGTATGTTTGGGTTTGTAATCATAAATGACCAATGCAACTACATGTGACTATAGTTGAATCAAACACATTGTTTTTACCACTAGTCATTTTTTTGTCCTTAGTTACAAACACCATGTCAGACATGTTTGTAGTCATATTCAACAACAATATTTTTAACAATTTAACCTAGGCGAGAAGTATACATAACATAGCCTTAACAACCTAAACTAGGATATAAGTCTAGCGTACGTCATTTAGTTGCTAAAAAACCTAACCTACTTCTAGCCTATGCAACTTAGGCCAAGCTAAGTAACCTTGCTAAGTGACAAATAAATAGGAAGTTGTAAGCATGAAGACTTCAACTCTTCACATTGAAGAACCATGCATTTAACCATTGCACTGCTTTTCCGTCATATAGTACATTTCGTTATCATATTATTATGAATATATTTTTTCTAACCTACTTAGGTACCCTAGCCTAGCTTCCCCACCTACTTATGCTAAAATAGTTAGAGTAGTTACCTACCTAGGCTACAATAGCTAAAATAATTTAACTATTTTAGGCAATTCTAAAATATGTCCATAGGCTAAATTATAAACTATTATAAGTTATTTTAAAATACTTTAGCTATTTAAAAATACATATGTTAAAGTAGTAAATAATTATTGTACCTACCTAAGCTAAAATACCTATCCTACCTCCTAGCTACTTAGGTTTAAATACTTACCTTACCTCTTAGCTACTTGGTGTAGCTACCTTACAAACCTAAGTTAGTTAACAATTTTTAGTGCCAAATAATTAATTTAATTTTCAATTCTTAATTTGGCAATTAAAATTGAAAAAATTGAAATTTTTTCAACATTCTATATTAAATTTATCACAACAAAACATTTAGAGAAGAGAAGTTTTAGTGCTTTTGTGGTTAGGTGGTGTTATTGATGTATGTAAGCCATTCAGAGAGGAGGTTCGGGAATCAAACTTGGTTGGCTGTATGAATTTTTTAAAATTTTGCCATAATTAACTATTAATATCCAAAAAAATTCAGCAAATTAAAAAATAATTTAATTTATGCCGAACTTAGTTCCTCAGTTAGCCAAATTTCTAGCCAAATTTTGTGAGAAATTTGGCTCACCACTTCTCACAAAAATCTCATGATGTACCCATGTCTTAACTTAACTCGAGGTTTTACATACGGTGAAGAAGTCCTCCACCATGGGCTTACACGCAGACCCAAATGAAATTTGTGAATTTTCTTTCTGCCCGGATCTAGTTATAAACTTAGAAATTTAGGTTTCGGGCAGGTGGAAACCTTGCTGATAGGCTGCAGTAAATAATTCTTTTCTGCCCGGTTCTAGTTACAAACTTAGAACCCTAGGTTGCGGGCAGGTGGAATGTTTTTTCTCCTCTGAAGAGACCTTGTTGATAGGCTGCACTCAAGTTTTTCCTGCCCGGATCTAGTTACAAACTTAGAACCCACGGTTGCGGGCAGGTTCCACTAATTTATTTTTTCTGCCCGTATTTAGTTACAAACATATTATGATCCTAAGTTTCAGGCCGGTATTAAAAACTTTCTCTACTGAAGAGAGCTTGTTGATAGACTGCCCAATTTTTTTTGTTTCTGCCCGCATCTAGCTACAAACTTATATTCCTAAGTTTCGGGCCGGTGGAAAAAAAATTCCCCCATGAAGAGACCTTGTTGATAGGCTACACTAAAGATATGCAGAACCCTAGGTTTCGGGCAGGTGGTGAAAACTTTCCCCTCTGAAGAGACCTGTTGATTGGGATGAAGCGCGAAGCCCAGGTGCAAGAGAGTGGAGGGCGATGGTGCATTAGGGTTTGGAGCACGTCGTGGTTGTTGTTGCCTCGAAGTCCATGACCGCGCGGCAATCGCTAGCACAAGCCACTGTTTGTTGTACTTTCCAAAGGGATTTTGCATCCTTTGCATGTGAGTTTTGTTGGAGGTTTGGGGGTGCCCTGATGCTTTTTTTCTGATTCTTCTTGCCGTGCTGTTTTTTCTTAGGGTAGGGTTTCCGAGAGAGAGAGAGAGAGAGAGAGAGAGAGTTCTCTGAACCCCCCTGTCGTTCTTGTTGTCGAGGCATTTTTGTATTTCGCCTCTTTGTTTTGTTTGCGGCTTTCTTGTTGTTGTTGTTGTTGTTGTCCTCCAAATCCTTGTTTCAAATTTTCCTTGAAGCTTTGTGGTTTCTGTGTTGTTGTTTTTTTGGGGGGTTTTGGTTTTGTCTCTGGCTGATTTTTTGTCTCACAGCTCCAGTACTAGGGCACAATTTTGAGCTTCGGCGTGGCAACCTCATCAGTGTTGATGCCTGCCCCAGTCATGTGCATGTCTGTATGCATGTTCAATTGTGTGTCTTGATGTTAAAACTTTGCTGGGGTTTTGTCTCTTGTGCTATGCATTTTGGGGTTTTGAAGATATTGCTGATGTTATTGCCATGTAGTTAGTTGATGGTGATCCTTTTTCAGAAGACGCTCTGTATTCTTCTCTGTACAATCAATCAATCCTGCATACTCCTTCTCATTATGGATCTTTTTCATATTACTCTGTAACAGTCCAAATGGATGAGCTTCTCTCCAGCATTTAAGACAAACCTTCAAGAATTGCAAGCCTGGAAACCAAAATAAATAAAAAAGTTTGATCCATGGCTTTTTCTGCCATTGGTTTTAGCTGTTTTTTGCTTTTCTTATGGATGTCGGGGGGTTTCAGAATGTGAGGAGTATTTTGTGTGAAGAAAACTGGTGGGACTAGGGTTAAGGGGAGTCAGTCTTTCTCAAAAGGTGGCCAAGGGGCTATAGTTAAGAGGCCCAAGGACGGAAAAAAAGGATCGAAGAAGTAAGGCAGCAATGGGAGCACCCAAACAGAAGTGGACGGCTGAGGAAGAGGCAGCCCTCCGTGCAGGGGTTGAGAAATATGGACCAGGGAAGTGGAGAGCAATTCAGAAAGACTCCAAATTTGGGCCATGTCTTACATCTCGATCAAATGTTGATCTCAAGGTAAGATTCTCTACTCATCACAAGCATGGGGATGAAATCAAATGCAATCGAGCAAAATCTGTGATCATCTTCCAAGTTGAATTTCCTAGCAAGGATATTCAATAGATTTGTATTAGGTTTGGTTCTTTCTGGGTGGTTTCCAGGATTCTGTTTGTCCTTTCTTTTTCCAAATCCCTTCCAAACTGCAACATAAAACCCAGCATGCAGATGTTTGTATCATGATGGTTTGTCTCAAAATTTTGGTGGATTATTGTATACTTGTCAGTGTGGAGTCATGGCAGCAGCTTGTCACTGCTATTCATGACAAAGGTGATGGTCTGACAATTTGTGAGTGACACTCATACAGTTCTGACTGCACTTTGTTCCTGTTGTGTTAGTTTTGGCCAGCTGGAACTCACAGCACAGTTTTACCTTCAAAGTATTTTTGATGAGTTTTCCCTGCAGTCTTGTAGATATGTATGGTCTTTTCCAATTATCCTCCCACCATAAAAGTGGTTGGATTATGCAACCATTCCTTGTTACTTTCTTTCCCAAGTCCATGACACCTTTTCATGAAGGGTCATCTTTATTTCTCAAAGCCCCTTCTCTTCTTGTTATTTTTTGGCATTGAAAGTCGACAGAGAGTTTCAGTAGGGTTTGAAGTTGATTTGTCCTTCAGGAGTATTTTTGTCCTTAAAAATACTTTGACAAAAATACTCCTGAAGAAGGACAAATCAACTTGAAACATAGGCAGAATTAGGCAAATACTGTATATCATGTGTTTCAAAGAAGCATAATATTATGGCTTTGAATGTTAAATGCTTTGATAATGTACACCAAGATGAATGGGTTGGGTTAAGGAGTGACCTAAGTTCCAAACAGTGTGAGGAATAGCATGTCTTCATCCTTCACAGAACATCCCACTCATCACAGAGCATGACAATTTTCACTCTTGGTTACATTTTTACTATATGGTGGTCATAATCAAAAGTAAAAACATTAAGATAGGAATGTAAACTGTGGTTGTATGTGCTTTGATGGCCATTATGTATGGAACAAGCAGAGCAGGATGTTCCATTTTGGCCTTGTTGCAACCACATTTTTAGTGGTACAGGTGTTCTACTGAAAGAATGATTCTGGTGGTTGTAACGGCAGGACAAGTGGCGGAACATGAGTGTTAGTGCGAATGGGATGGGATCGTCAAGGGAGCGTGGGAAGCCACTGGCTCTGATGCCTCCTCCTGGGATGTTGACTTTGATGGATGAGGCATTGACCATTGATCCATTGGCAACCATTGCACCTGCAGATGGTTCATATGATGGTAAAGGCGATGGTGCGGACACATCCTCTGATCGCAAATCACTGGGGCCTAGGTAAGTAGCCTGACACAACAGGGCCTTGAATGCAAGTATGGAATATAGTTCGAATTCCTGTCCTCATACTAGTTGTGGTTTGCTTCATTCTAGAGAAGTTTTCACATCTGCTTGGATGAACTTGGTGAATTTCCACCACATGTTTTTGCCCCCTTCATTTAGTAAGTTTGAGACTGGGTTTCTGTCACAGAGACTCTATGAGAAGGTGTGGTTATGACACATTGATAACCTTTGGATTTCCTATTAGGCACAGTTTTTGGCAGCATCTTGTGTAATTTTCTTTGGTATCATCTTGAAATGTTTTGCTTAAGAGCCCCACTCATAATGTCTTCGGCAGCATCTTGTGTAATTTTCTTTCGTATCATCTTGAAATATTTTGCTTGAGTGCCCCACTCATAATGTCTTTTTAGTTGCTCTGGCACTGTTCTCCTTTTGAGAAAGAGTGATGGTGCAGCTGGGGTCATTTTTTCTTTGTGGTGGTGCATTCTCGTGCCTAGACGCTGCCAGCAGTGATACACAGTCCTTTTCGTAGGCTCTGACTTTGGGATGTTTTTTAATATCCCAGTGATTCAATTTTGGTGGTTGTAGATATGATGACTTGGTATTGGAGGCTGTTTTGGGACTGAAGGAGCCATATGGGTCTAGCAATGCAACCATTGCCAACTTTATTGAGGTACCATTTTTCTGTCTTGAGGAATTTTTTTTTTGGCCTGGTCCTGGTTACCTCAGTCATAAGTATGGAGATTTCTCAACATCCATGAGAGTTTTTAACTCATTTCTCTTAAAATGTGCCCAGTTTGGAGTTTCCACTCATCAGCTCATTGCTATCCTATGGTTGAAGTGTTTTTCGAAGGTTCCCTAATGGGTTGTTGATAATAATTGTCAACTGTGTAAACAATTGAGAGCTAATTCTGAAATTTATTGATGTTGGTGTGTGATACAGGAGCGATATCCAGTGCCGTCCCGTCCAATTTTCGAAGACTTTTGACAACCAAGCTCAAATCATTAACCCTCTCGGGCAAGCTTGTGAAGGTCAGATTTTTTGACTGTCTTAAGTTTTCTGAACAAGACAAGGAAAAAGTAACAGATTAAATAGTGTTATCATGTGTAGGTTGTAACTTTATTAATGTGGATTTGCCAATCTTTTTTATGTCTGGCAATTTGTGTGCTTCAATAGGTTCGGCAAAATTACAAGATCAATGAGGGCAAAGAGAGTCCTCCAGTAACAGAATTGCCTGAAGAAAGGGAGCATCCTGTGGGGGGTAGTGATGGAAAACCACCCAAGGTGAGTCGACACCGACGACCAGACGGACAGAGTGATGATATCAGCAGGATGCGAACACCACGGTTTCCACGAGACCCTTCTGACCCTTCAAGAAAGATGAGGACTGATTTGGTTCCTCACAAAAAGCCAAAGATGGATATTGAGCACATTGCTAGAGTGAGAGCTAAGACAGCTGAAGAGGCAGCCCGAGTCGCCACAATTGCAGTTGCAGAGGCAGAGGCAGCTGCTGCTGCAGCTGAGCAGGCTGCTTGGGATGCAGAGGCTGCAGAAGCAGAAGCAGAGGCACTTGAAGCAGCTGCTGAAGCAGCTATGGCAGCAATCAGACCTCCTAAGAAATGTAAGTCCTCTCACTGTGTTAATTTAGGTGATCTAATCCCTCTGTCATGTTTGAGAATTATTGTATGTGAATTTATGGTATATGCAATACCATATGTGCTGCTGTCAAAGGTCTCTGAACATGTGTATGACTGTCACTGTTTTTCAAAATGTTCATCAGTTTTTTATTTTGTTTCTCTGCTCCTTCAGAGAGTTGTGTTTCCTCTTTTCATCCTTGCAGATATGTTGCTATGTTGTCAGATTTGAAATCTCTTCAACCTTATTAGTGGGTCATCTCTCAACCCTATTCAGGTTGACTTAGAACCTAAATCCAGAGAAGGTCTCAGTACTTATGAAGACATTGGTATATGTGAATTTTCCTCAATGTTGAAATTGTTTAAGTTGCCAATATTCCCAAAACTTCTCAGTGAAGTGAAGGATACAAGGATCCAAGTGTTCCACAAGTTGCATTGGCTCTTCGGGGTGTTCAGAATTTGACCAGTTGGGGATTGTATCCCAAACCTCCAGCATATCATAACATACTGTTTGTACTAAGTGCTGGAAACTGTGTCACATTTGAGACATACAATGATCTGGGAATGGAAAACTTTTATTTGATGCAATGTGTTTGATCTACAAACCACATGAATATGTTAACTGAGTTTCCAGTGTGCCTATCTATAAGTGTCCAGGGTTGCGATTTATGACTGGTTTTTTAATTATCTGAATTTGTGTGAAGCCTATGGGATTACTGCTTGATGGCAGTCAAGTTAATGGGGTAAGAGCCTAACCACAAAAAAGGGGGACCATTGAAGCTCTGGACCCCCTCAGTCGTTGGGTCAAATGTGCTTAGTCACAGTAATGGATTGGTTTGAATGGCTTAGACATGGACTAAACTGAACTGATGTGGGTGAATGCAGCAATGCGAGCAGTGGCACTTGCACAGGAAGTAGCAGTAGATGGTTAGTATCTGTGGTTGAACTTGTATTATGCAACAAGGGGTGCCTCCCCTTTCTCTTGGGCTGTCAAAGAGTCTGCCATGGCCGACAACCAAAAAATAACTGTTTGGTCTTGACCTTCCAAAGGCACTTGTATTGTAACGACCTGTCCTGTTTATATAGACACGTAGTGGCCCAGGGAGTTTTTTAGGGAGTTTTTTTTTCCAGGGGGAGAAAAGGAGGATGACAGATAGATCATTTGTTTGGTGGAAGCTTTTTTAGGGTGCTCGGAAATGTGGGTATGACGTCTCAGTATTTGTGACCAGGTATCCTGTAGTCTCATTTGTCAAGGCTGTTTGAGAGCATTTGTAAGACACTTCTTTTGTGCATTTTAAAGTCCCCAATTGAAACCTCTCCTGGTATTTTTATGCACTGTAGATTCACTGTGTATGTACCTGTCAGGGTAGTACTTTTACAGAAATCCGTGGACAGCTCACAATCCATTGCATCTCTCTACACATCACCTGGGAGAAGTAAGTTTGTCAGGGGTATTGAGCATCATGTTGGGGGTAAATTTGACATTTCTGTAACACAAATCTGATGTCCAAACCTGATAGTATCCAGGATAATTTTTCTGGAGGAATTTCACTAATCTTTGGTGAAACTTGCCTCAGATACACCCGTAAGACAATATCCTGAATTTGGAATCTGCAGCATTGTGGACGGTTGAATGGCATAACTTTCGAATGCCTTAAGGGCCCCAGGTAAAGCTAGAAACACATCTGATACCCCTTGGACTAATTTCCTATTGAATTTTGAATGTATTTAATGCCTGTATTGATGTGTTTTTTTCACTTGATGAGCTCTGATGTTTTCAATATACAATCTGCCCCACTTTGTGTGATGCAGTATTACTGACAGTTGGGGACAGTTGGGGTCCACGTCTTTTTACTTCCCTACTCCCAAGAACTGTTTCAAACATCACAACAATTCGTATTTATATTAGCTTCAGAATTGCCTGCACTATCTTCACCCATTTGCACAACCAAAGTCTTGTACTCATTTAACTTGTTTAGATGGAGACAATATGCTAATGCATTTTGTTTTTCGTGTTCCTAAAGAATCTTCAACCCTAATTCTTGTAATGCTCTAGGTTTGAGACCTCTCAAGTGATGTTTGAAGTGTCACATGTCACTTGTTTTAACACAATTTGTGATCAATGTAATGTAGTAGTATATACACATTTTACACTACAATGCGATATACCGATCTAAGGATTGCCATTATATCATTCTTATGTTGATGTAATAACATGATATACTATAATGCAGTACTATAATCTAACAATTGGGAGTATTTACTTATGTTTTGTAACATGTTATAAAATGCACGACTGCAATTTGGCTACATTTGTGACTACATTTGGTATAAAATGTTGTAAGTTACAAAACAATACCAGATTTGGTTACAAGTAAACAAGTCTTAGAATTGGGATAGAATAATCACATGCTATACTTTATAGATTGTAGAAGTTTGGGTTGTATTCATGTAACTTGGAACATACAACATGATATGGTATGCTTCTCAACATCATATAATATATTAGAGTTTTCGGTAAGGTCAGGAAAACATAACACCAGAACCCTGAGTTTGGTCCAAAACCAGGTGAGATTTTCTTAAAAACCTGCGAAACAAATACATTAACATTCAAGGGTGGTGAAACTTAGAAAAGCAGCATTCTTTGTGGTAAACTGAGTTTCATCCTGTTTTGACCCCCCTCTTTCCTTTTTCCTGAGCGCTTCCACTGTTGCTACATATATTTTCACTGCTCCTGCCTGTACAACTACTATAATTAGTCTCAAACCTTTTGCTGAGATATTAATTAAATTTCTTTACTTTGTGGACCTCACTCAAAGAGGGGATAGGGGGTGAAAGGAGGCCCAAAGACAGGGTGAGAAGATAGGGTGACTTTAATGAAAACTCTATTGTCCTAGTTTTACAGTTGGAGTTATTTTTGTGTAACATGTCAAATGTGACACATTTTTTTTGTTATATATTATACCCATTTCAAATAAACACCCTACATACCACATTATTGGATGTTAATTTTGTATAACGGCAAGACATATATTGAAAATGTGTTATTTTCACATGAGGTTTTGGCAAATGTTACTTCCCTCAATTGTCACATGTTGTAAGGTCTGTTATAGCACGGTGTGACTATTGACTATTCATAGTGAGTTTATACCAACATTGTCCAATTCTTGATTTTAAAGGAACCTTTGATCCTACCTTTGAAACTTTTAACGTTTTTTTATGAACCTTTGGTTCAGTCTTGAAACTAGTTTTTTAGATTTCTAAAACCTCTAGTTCTAGTCTATTCTTAACATAATTGGAGCCTAGTCTAGTTTAAAATCAAGTATGGTTTCATCTCCATTGCACATGACTAAATATGATTAATTTTTACTTTTTTAAAATATTAGTTTGTTCAACCAATCCACACACAAGATAGAGATAATATAATATTAATTATGTACAACCAATTAAAACTAACTACTTGCATTAGAAAAAAGAGTAAGCTTTTCTTCCTTTTTTCAAAGAATTATATTTATATATCTTTAGAATTAAATTTGTTAAAAAATGGACAACACTTTCAAGTCAAGTTGGAATTTCATTTCTTAAAAAGTTGAAATGATTGATGCAATTCCAATTGTAATTCCAACAAAAATGTTAACCCTATGGTCTAAATACCCTAGAACTTGACCTACAACCTAGACTTGAACCTTCCTAAAATCAAGAACATGCCACTAGTGTACTTGTTTGGTAGAACCTTTTCAAGTTCAACTCTCAAGTGCAGAATAATTATTTTATTTTAAAAAATTCTACTTTGGCAATAAAAATAAAAAACTTATGAAATTTCAACAATAAATATAGTCAATTTCTTTCGTACGTCTCTAGATTTTGAACCTCTACCATAATGAGACCTTTTACAACATTTTCCTCCCTTGTAATTTCAACATTTCAAATAGACAATTTCTAGAAAATTTGGGATTTTCAAAAATAATTAAATCAGTACTAAACTTGAAAGCATATTATGTACATTCATGTGGAATTGAATCTTAATAGAAATGTTTGTCCTTGTAGTGTTTTTTGATGAATTTTCTATCTCTTCAAATTTTCTTATCCATTCATAAAAATCAAAAATTTATATCCTATTGCACTTCTTGTCTTTCCATTTGTTGAAATGAATGTTTCAAAATTAAAAAACTATTTGATGGACGTGTGTTGAAATGGCCAAGGTATTACGATATTTAACTCTCATCACCTGGGCTAATTTCTTTCTCATCCCCCACCCATGAACTTGAAAAGATGAGTTGTACAAAGTGAGAGACTATTTGACTCATCACTTGGGCTAATTCCTTTCTCATCCCCACCCATGAACTTGAAAAGATGAATTGTACAAAGTGAGAGACTATATAACTCTCATCGCCTGGGCTAATTTTTTCCTCATCCCCCACCCATGAACCTGAAAAGATGAACTGTACAAAGTGAGAGAGACTATTTAACTCTCATCACCTGAGCCAATCATTGTAGTTCGCCAATAAGAACAGTCATTTCCTGCTACTGGCGCTCTAGGAGGGCCCTGGTAACATGTACAGTTTTTCCAGGCTCCCATGAAGTTTCATAATGCTTTTTATGCAGCTTGTCATTCAAAAAAGTACAGTACAGGGGGGCATTCTATGGCTTCCATTGGGCATGCTATTATAGCAAGATGCACACCAAGGGGGATAGTAGCATAGGGGTATACTTTTTTGCTTTACAAAGGGCAAAGTCCATGAATGGGGGGACCTTCACAAATATGCAAGGTCAGACCTGTTTGCTGCCTAGGTCCCTTATTTTGGGAATGGTGAAGGGTTTACCTATGGATGTCATGGCATGCCATTCTTTAGAATTCATACAATTATCATGCCATGCCATATAAGATGCAATCCACATAAATGCATGGAGTCTCATGTCATGGTATACAAGGGTAACATTGTATGACAATTGTATATTTAACCTTGTGGTCAAATGGCATGGTGTGACATGCCATGTTAATTGACAATACAAGTTTCACATAACATTTGGGAGTGTGAAGCTTAGTGATTTTTGGGGTGGTGAACAATGCATATTTTTATATTCTTTTTCACTCTTTGGATTTTTCTACTTTTTTGTAAAGAATTGATAGAATATTTCTAGTGTATGTGGAAGGTGCCTTATCCTCACTAAATGTTTTTGCCTCAACCAAGCATTTTGATGACCCTTGCACATAAGGTGCATCCTTTCCTCTAAAATGATTCATAATCAATTGTTAAGAAAAGGAAGATTCTACATGTTCTTTACACCAAGTAAGGATTTGGAATATGGTTGTTCTAGGAATTTGGGTATTGTGCTTTGGCTCCCACCTTCCATAGGCCCTCATTCGTAGAACATCAAAATTCTCTATCCTTACCAATGTTGGGAGGTTCTTTGAATTTTCAAAGAATCATTGACTTTGGGTACTTGAACTTTTTTATTTCAAAGAACCAATTGACATCATTTTTTTAAAAAATTGTTTTAAAAAATTTGGTTAAGTTTGGTTCTTTCATTTTTTGCAAATTCTAAGATGGGTTCTTTCATTCTTTGCACATGGGTTTGGTAAATTTAAATAGCCATTCTCTAGGTTGGTGTTCTTATGAATCTAACTTGTTAGATGAGATGGTTCTTAGGCAAAAAAAACTTGATCAAACTATAGTCTCTTGATTATTAGAGCATAGGTGATGGATTGCCTTACCCTAAGGTCAATTTCGTCATTAAATAATCCTCAAAATAATGAAATGAAATTTTGTGAAAATTTGAAGTTGACATGTTGAAAATCATCATAATTACCATAAGTTACACTCTAAATAATTTCATTATTCATATCACAATATTATAGTAGATGATGGAAAATATATATAATTTCAAATTTAAAAAAATGATTTTTTAAAAAATAAAAATTATTTGTTTTGTCAATGTGGAAACTGACCTTATGCTATTATATTTGTAATTTACATTAGACACCAAAGCCTCTTTGCAATCAATTTTTTTCCATTACACATGAAAACCTTTCCACAATTAAATTTTTTTCAATGAACTTACAAGGAACAACTCACATTGCTACAATACACATTGTTTACCGAATCTCTAAACTCAGATGAAAAATCTTGAAAGGTGAAGTTTCAATTTATTTCAAATGTATGGGGGGGGAGGATATAAACTACAAATGCCTCAAACCTCACTCATTGAAGATTCAAAGATGTCCAATATTTTTCCCACTTTGATAAAATGACAAACATTAAAAAAGAGGAACATCACAAAAATCCATGAATTATTTTCACTCAACCTCATCTTCAAAGTTAACATCTAGTTCTTTTGTCGTCTTTGATTTCATTTGATGTGGATCACATGGCCAATTTTTTTTTTACGAAGATTGGGTGGTCAAGATGGTAAATTTATAAATAACATCTAGAAAGTGTAATGAAGACTCCAACAATTGAAAAAAATCTTTTCATTTCAATTTGGTAGGCTTGAATCCCAAGAATATATTGAACCAATAAAATCACAATTGAAAATCTGTGCTCCTTGATGTGTCATGAACACAATACTCACTTGAAGTTGTCAACATCAACATGATAACATCAAAATGCATCAAGTTTCTATGTAAAAAGTTGTTTTAAAATTTATGATTTATGGTTTGACAAAAATCATTGAACTCAAGTTTGAAGTTTTGCACCTACCTAGTCAAGCAAGATGGGCATCAACACCTTGTAATAATGAACTAGTAAAGGAAGCAACAAATGCTCATTATATTGAACAACCATTGCATACACATTTTCATGACCTAGGTAATTGGTCACAATTAAAGCACATATTTTTGAACCTCACATCCAACATCAAATCTAGTTATTGTGACCTTTTTTCTATCAAACCCATGTTAATTGAATAGGAAAGGGTCAAGGACATCCAATACTTGGCACTTCATGTAAATGTGAAACCATGAGTTTTTATAGCTAATCTACACCAAAAACATTTTCCTCCATATCAATTAAGCTACAATGAACAACATGATGTTAAAAACGTTGTCAAGAATTTCACATGTCTTGGTTATGTAAAATTGCAAAGTGTCCTTAAGGAGCCAATGTCTATGGCTTTGATTCAAAACACACCTATGCATAATTGGTGACAATATTTTCATCATAGCTTCATGAGTTGCCCAACTTTTTGGAAATGGAACATGGCTTTGCAATGCCACAAATTGTCTATTATAACATAATGCAATGGTGCTCTAGTAAATCAAAGCATCTTAAAATAATTAAATGTGATTTCCAAAGTTGCAATCAATAGCAAATAACAAGATAGATCACAAGGAACCATGCATAAGGCACCTATGGAACCAAAATCAACCATCGAATTTTGAACATGACAAAATTGAACATGAAAAAAAATCAATCGTGGAAAATAATCAACCAATGACAAATTAACCACAAAAAATTTGGCCATGAAGGTCCAAGAAAATCTATTACAATAAAATACTTAAACACCAAAATCCACCAAAAACTCAAGGTTGATTTTCCTACAAATGCCAAGTCATGAAAAAATACCATTATCACTTAGTTCACAAATGTGCACTTAAATGCCATGTAATTGTTGTTATTGCTTTTCAAATGTTGATGTTGGGTGGTTTTGCATTGTGCAATGATTTTTAATTCCACAAAAAAATTGATAATTTTCATCCAACATTTGAAAATTTTGAAAAAACAATGAGAATATGTAAAATGATAAACCATGAAACAGAAAAGGTTATAGGCCAAAAAATACATCATCTTCACTGGGGTGTTCAATTTGTGGGGGCTAAAACCAAAATCCATGCAAACCTTGTCCCACACCTAACTCCCCTTGGTAAGTTTTTTAATCACATGACACATCTTTAGATGTTGGCTTGGGCATACTTTGTTCATGCATAATGTAATTTTCCATCTAACTTGTCATTTGAAATAACATATTGACATACCTTAGAAATGCATGCCCAAAACAAGAGCCATTAGATGGTTCAAACATGCCAAGGTCATCACATGAAACAATTGAATTGAAAAATGTCACACAAGTTTACAAATTGAACCTTTCATCTTTGACATTGGCCACAATCTTTTATGTGAGTGAAAATTTGTTGAAGAGTTGTTTCAACTTCATAATCATCACAACACCATTCATATCATCCATGTCAAACCATCTAACACCAACATGTTTGGGCTTTGGGTTATTGGAGAAAAAATTAACAACAATCTCGAAAACATTGTGGGCCCTTTTCAACATTCAAAGATCAAAAGTTCATGTGGCTAACAAACATGAATGACCAAGGCATCTTGCACATATTCTACCAAGGTCTGATTCATTAGTGCAAGGTGATAACATTGTGTGATGGACCAATTTTGGCACATTCAAAGTCCATACATGAGTGAATTTTTTTTGCAATCCTTTTGTTAACCTTTTCATAATTCCAAGCCTTAACCTCAAATTCATTTTTGAAATAACACAACTTTGTCTAAATTGATTCAATTGCTTTGATTTACGTGGCTTATTTTTTTATTATATAAATATATTATAATGGTAAATATCAACTTGGGCTTTTGTATTCACATCAATTAATTAATTATTTTTCCAATCCTAATTATGTTTGAATAGGGAGATTGTTAGTGTTCATCATGCCTTAGGTCTTATTGAATGATATCATTTGTTTTAAACCATTTTTCATATTGATAATACAAATGAGTTGTTTTTAAACTTTTAAATAATTTTATGTTCATTATGAATTTTAAAATATATTTAACTTTAGAGCATCCATTTAAAAATAATTATGTTTATTTCTCGAATGTTGATTTTCAAATGTCATATAAATATGTTTCACCAATTCATGTGATTGATTTTTTTAAAAATATTTTTTTCATTGAAAACAAAGTTCACATAATTTTTCACAAGATCTATCCACATATTTAAGAATTCTAAGATATTATGAAACCATTTCTAGTTGTACAAATGCTTTATGCACTACATTACACACAAATTATCACACATATTTGAGTCCAGACAATGAAATATTCAATACAATTATCATAGAACCTTCAATTACATTTCATCATTTGCAAAAATAGTGATGTGACATCCATTTTGGTCTAGTGCACCATGCTTTCACCTTGCAAGAATAATTTTTTTAATAAAAATATTCTTAGAATGGAATGCCACCTTTGAGCATAACTCATATGCCAATTTGTGGAACCAAATTCAACATTATTTAATGGCAAACAATTTTTGATCACAAACAACATGATATCCTTGAAGAACCCTTTTACATCTCATGGATTTTAAGGAATGGATTCGAAAAGGAAAAGAATTGGAGATGGCATTTGGGGTTATTTTCCATCACTTATTAACTAGTTCTGCTCAAGAGAACTTTGGGGATGAACCTTTACCTTCTTTCAATGCCTTTTATGTATAGAGGAGTGGTATTGTTCCGCATGTTTCTTATGGTTATTATGCCATTAATCTTATGGTAAGCAATGAGGTCTTTGCAACAACTTGTGCCCAAGGCCAAAATCTTTGAGCAAATCATTAGATCATTATGGCAAACTATGCATTGCATGATTTGACAATTATTCAAATCAACATGTTAGTTATTGTTCACCTTAAAGAAAGCCCAAGTGGTTGAATTCCTATGGTGAGGCTTCTAATTTTTCCCTTGCTTCTTCAAACTCTCCAACAACATCTCTTGCACAAGAAGCTCATTGTTGTTGGTGTTAGAAAGGTCATTTTGCTTTACATTAATGTTCACAATGATGATGATGCATATTCTACCGAGCTCCCAACTACAACATAAAAATCATTAATGTTTGATTTAGGTTTCATGTTAACACTAGCATATGGAGTTAGAAACTTTATGAAAACAACATTAAGGAATCAAAATTGTGAAATAAGTGTAAGAATCATAAAAGTCGTGATTTGTGAGGGTGGATAGACATGTGCAAATGGTAATAACACATATCAACAAGTGAAAGAATAGAGAAGCAATAGGGCAAAGAAAGCTAGCCCAATTGGAGAATGACAACATAAGATTTTGGCTTGCAACGAACCAAGTTTTTGATTGATAACAATGTAAGAAGCGAAGTGCCAACAAGTAGATACAAAGAATACCTACGATAGTTGTATAGTGCACCTTGAGATCAATGATAGGAAGAAATATAAGGCACAAGAGGGAAAATGTAAGAAAGACAACACAACTTTATTTGCTGAAAATCCTTTCACCTTTGTCTAGGTTGAACTTTGATGCACTTGCTATATTTGAGTAAAGGTGTAAAGGGAAGAGGCAATGTAAATAATGCTCCCTCAGAACATTCCAATGTTACGTTCAAAAACAAATCCAAGATTTATTTTATTTTATTGTGTTCCCACCTTCTCCATCACATTCAAACTCAAAAAAATTGAAAACCCTTAGATTGTGTTTGAAAAAATTGGTGATTTTCAAAGTATTAACAAATTAGATTTTAGAAAACCTTGACCATTTGTGGGTGTTGGAGTAAAGGTGAAATTGGGTATGAAAAAATTCATTTTGTTAGGTTGCATGGAACAAGGAACAAATATGAGATTTTGGGACTTGTTGGGGGTGGAGCTAAGGGTGGGTTTTTTTAATTAATTGAACCCCGTTAATTATATGCATATATAACTTGTCAAAAAACTTGCAAAGGCTTGGTCCAAATTCTAAGAATTGATCAACATTGGTCTTTATTTGACACATAATTTAATTTTAATATAATTTGTTGCTTTTGGGGATATGAATAAATTATAATTATTTTTTGGTTCGATGTTGGTCATCATTTAACACATATGAGAAATGTAATTTGAATTTTGGTATCAATGTTAATGGTGACTCTTTAAATTTTTTTACTATGGAATGATATTTCTAATATTCATTCCACTTACAATTGTAATAAGCCCCGTAGGGCAAGCTACCATTCCATTAGGTGGGTATGTAATGGGTTTTACTAGCACATGTTTCGAAGCATTAATGGTTTTGCACACCATTGATTGATATCTCAAGAATGTTTTTCACCTTTGATTCACATTACAAATGAAATTGATTGCACCACAAGTGAAAATGTTAGATGGTTGCATGTACCATCTAGCTAAAACCTAAAAAAAAAATGCATGAATAGATACCCTCCCTCTTTACGAAGGGGCAATAGTTCAAACCCAAAATTGTGACAGCCAATTTTAGGAATAGAATTTGCATGTAGCCAATGAGATGGTTGAACAAGCTCTCAAGAAGGCTCATCTTTTTTTCTTGGCGAGAGGTGTGGGCATAAATTTAAATTTTTTAATTCTCCCACCATGTTTTCAAATGATCCCAATGATATACTCCAAGTTTCAATTTTCAGAATTAATATTTTTAATTATATATATATTTGTGATGTGTGAATCAAAATGGCTCATTGGAAGAAATAAATAAATAAATATAAATAAATAAAATTGAGAGGCACCCCCCTCTATTTTTTTGGGCAAAAGTTGAGAATTTTTGCTGAATAAACACTCCACAGAGTACACTGGAAAGCAGGTTTTTCCTCAAAAAAATCTTTTTCTTTTGCAAAATTACAAAAAAATGCCCCCTTGTTACCAAACATAACCATCCCTAAGGAGAATTCACATGCCCTCTTTTCATCCATGCAAAGAATAGTTATGACATTTTCATCCATGCAAAGAACAATTAAAGATTCGTTGGAAGCCACAGTGGTGATAAATTCAAAAATAAAATCATTAAGTGTTAAAACCTAGGGTTAGGGATAATTTTGAGGGCATTACTAGACTAAGGGCCTGTAGGTGGTGATAGCCAAGTGTGAAGTGCAAACCTATTTCTGAAAATGCTCTCATCCAAGGACTTTAAAACATCTCCACTAATGGATTGTATTATTAAAATGTTTGAGTGATAAATTTTTTAAAAAAATGTGAAAATTGATTTTTGCATTGCACTTTTATATGCTTTTGCATATCATATTAAGTCCTCTTTACACTAGAGACTAAAAGCCCATGATCATTGAAATACAAAATATGTGATTACAGGAAAAAGATTGTGAAAGTATAAGTTCATTTTGATTAGAGGTAAAGCTTGAAGGCTTAACCAAGGAAATGAAGGCAAATGAAAATTTGACATAGAATCCTAAGTGAGAGCTTATGTATAATGTTTCATGGTCTAACGGAGGTTAAGTTGGGCCCACCTATTTGAGATGACACTAGCCTAACCATTGTTAGACAATTACTTTAAAACATTCCCATTGGTTGAAATTCTAGGGACGAGTAATTGGAATTGGTAAATGGGAGATTTTTGGAATCCTTCGTATGGTTGTCCATAAACCATTCCAAAGACAATCTGAGAAATAACTATCTCATTTTCAAGCTTAACTATTTCATTTTATTAAAAAAAATTCTTTTTCCTATAAATTTTCTTAAGAACTATTTGAGCTTTGCGTTGCTGTGCTACCAATGATGACCAATTATTTTAAATTTTTTTAATGTTTTCGTATATTTATGTCAATGTCAAATTTAGTTTTAAATTAGTATTCATTTCATGAACATTAAAAGACACATGTTAATTTTAAAAAACATACCATGTTGGTGGATAAGAAAAAGAAGTGAGGTAGTTAATGTGTCTTTTCATGTTCATGAATGTATATCAATTTAGATTAAATTTGACATTGAACTAAATATTGATAAATGATTGAAAATTGTATGAAAACATAAGAGAAAAAAAAGAAAAGAGTTGATTGTCACTAGTAGTCTGCAACAATGCAAAGCTCAAATTTAATTTAAGATTTTTGTTAAGTGGGCACAAAAGTTGGTTATGCCATGAGGTAAAAAAAATCTTAAATTAAAAAAAATAAATTAATGTTTTTTTGAAGCATTGATTGTAGAATTGTGATTGGTTAGAATTTATTTAAATATTTTTCCTGCATTTGTTTTATGTGCAATAAAAAAAAGTATTTTAGAATACTGGCATTTCTTTCCAAAATTTTCAACCTTTAAATTTTTTTTGAGATATTGATTGCAAATTCGTGATTGGTTGGAATATATTTTTTATGTAATTATTTTATCTTTTATAAAACAAATATTTAACCCGATTTGGTTCACTTCTAATGTTAAGATATCTCAACAAAGTTTATTTTCACTTTACATTACACTTGGGAGCCTGGGCCTAAATGGTTGTTGAATTTCCATGGGATGGCCTTTGGATGAGTTTAGAAGGCTCTCATAATTTTCCGTGGTCACAGGCCCTCACCATTATGCTTTTGTTGGGGACGATATCAACCAAATGACTCCTTTTAATTGGCCAGTCAGAGTGAGTTATGTGTAAAATAGCCCTGTCTTCACCCTGACTTTGGGCCTCCTTTCACCTGCTATCCCTTCGTTCAGTGGTATCCGCAAAGTAATGAAATTTTATTAAATCTCAGTATGAAATGCTGAAACTCAACACTTAATGCACAACGTTCGAGAGTAATCATAGTCGTTGTACAGGTAGGAGCAATGAAAATATACAGGTAACAGCAATAGAGGGGTTAAAAAAAAACCAAAGACTTGATGAAACTCAGTTTACCACAAAACTTGATGGTTTTCTGAATTTCACTCCCCTTAATGCTAATGTACTTTCTTTTTTGTGCAGGTTTAAAAAAAATCTCATCCTGTGTATGACCAAACTCAGGGTTCTGGTGCTGTGTTTTCATTACTTTATGGATAACTCTAATGCTTTAAAAAAAAATTGTTCAAATTATTTATGGGTGAGGAGGTGTGGGAACATTTAATTAACATTTAATTTTTATGATGAATGTATTAAATATTAATACAAGCCCAACCGGTGCGGGGATGCTCTTACTTGCATTAAAAAAAAAAAAAGATGAATAGACAAGATCCAACAAGAAATATATGTAAAATCAATGGTTGAAATAAACCTAAAGTGCCATGGTAAAACATCTGTTTTTGTTTTTATTTTCTTATGATACCCAACGGGTATTGGATGGGTATCACTTTACACTTTGTTACATGACATACATATACATGAGAATTTTCTTCCTGGTGCTTTTATAAAAAAATAAATTCAAATTTCTGAATTAAATTGAATTAAATTCAAAACGAATTGAAGATAGATGGGATGCAAATCAATAAATAAAAAAAGATATTAAAAATCTACTTATAACTATGGTGTTGTAATTTTATTTTCTTTTTCATAAAAGACGTAGATTCGAAAAGACACCTTTTTATTCCACTTTACTAGGGAATTAGCTAAACAAATTCTAATTTAAAAAATATTTAAAAAAAAAACTTGTCTAATAAAAACAACTTATGAAACTTAAAGTCGTCTTACCTAATCCAATTTCAAAGAGTCATTGTCATTTAAATAAATGAATAATAAAAAAGTGCTATATACACACACACACACACACACACACTTACTTACTTACTTTTAGGAAAAATAATCTAGAAATACAAATATAAGAAAAAATTAAAAAATGAAGATTAAGATTTTAAAAATGTATATAAATCTGGGAATATAAAATAAAATAAAATAAAAAAATTTCAAGTCGCCTACCAACCAAATCTTGAGAATTTGATAGCAGCAGAGAGTGCGTGTTATTGCACAAAGTGTTTTTGGCTGCTTTTCGCAGTTAGCACTGACAATAGTCCATTTATTTATGTTATTAAAAAGAAAGTTCTGTGCGACAACAAGGATGACATCCAATGGCTACAACAAAGAATCTGTCCCAGTTCACCAGTTCTTCGTCGTCTGTCTGTCCGTCTGTCGTCGCTTCATCAGCGCGTTGTGTGCAACGGACGACAGGGGCGGCAGGCTTCTGTCGGAAAAACCAAGCGAGGAAGCTTTTAAAGCTCTCGCAGCCAGCAACACGTCCGGAGAGAGAGAGAGAGAGAGACAGGGAGAGACAGACCTCCGACATGCCGAGAGAGACAAAGAGTAAGTAGCTATGTCTGTTGCAGCAGGAAGACAGAGTTCGGAGATGAAGTTGACGCACATCAGTGATGAGAGCCATGCAGTAGTTGGTAGGCAGGTCAAGCAGGGATTGCGACCAGATCTTTGTCCCCCGGCCTCGTCTTATTTATTACTACAACCGAGAACCACCAGGCATGCCTCTCAATTCGTCGTCGTCGTTGTCGTCGTCGTGGCTGTACAGTTGCAGCTAGCACCAGCGCGTTGTGATTAGGTAGATCAACAACCATCACCAAAAGGCGATATTTGTTGAAGCATGTCCCCACGCCCCCCCTACAGCGTCAACGATCAAGAATCGAAGTCGACGTTGATTCTGTTGCTGCTGTTGTTGCTGATGCTATTGATGCTGTGAATCGATCGTCTGTTTGTTCTTTTTCTTTTTCTTTTCCGGTGTTTTTTGTTTTTGTTTTCCCGGTCTTGTGTCATGCATTGGCTTGTGCTTTGTTGTTGTCAGGCTTTGGTTTTTTTCCCCCGCTTTCATTCTGGATCCGACGTTCTTTCTTGGTGTCGTCTCAGCATTTGGAGTTTTGGATGTGTGGGATGAAATGAGACGAGAGAGAGATTTTTTTGTTTCATTTTGGATCCGTAGTAGACTGCTTGTTTGCGTCGATTCTTCTTCTTCGTTGTGTTTCTGCGTATGTCTATCCATATCCTTGTGCGTCAGTTCCTTCGAACTGTGCTTCTGTAACGAAGCTTGAGCTTAGAAACTCTTTGTATCTCAATTTTACTTTCGAGCGTCTTCTGTTTCTTTCCTCAGGATCTCTCACAGTGGCCGGATGATGGCTTTCTTGCGGTAGGAGAGCACAACTCCGCTTCTCTCTTGGTCTATATTAGGTCCATGTTGTTGGAATCATCAACAAAGGAACGAAGGAGAACAGTGAGCGCAGTGGAAGAAGATAACCTTGAGGATCATACCTTTTTTTGAGAATCCGATCAGTGTTTTTCCGAAGGCGGCAAATGGAAGAAGGTGCACGTGCCGCAAGCCGAGAAGGGGGAGTGGCAGCAGCTGCCTCGGGATTCCGTGAGAAGATCATGGCAAAGACAGCAGGCGTACTAGTAGAGTTGGATCCGCAGATTTGGAGTAAGTTACCGGAAGAGGTTGTGGAAAGAGTTTTAGTGTATCTGCCTTTGCAGAGTCTAGTACGGATGCGGGCGGTCTGCAAGAAATGGGATCACTATGTCTTCACAGGCGCTTTTGCAAAGATGCGTGCAGAAACCACCTTGCCGCCGCCACCGCAGAAGCCATGGGTTGTCATGACCTCCACAGAGAAGTCTCTGTTTGCCTACGATTCTGGCATGGACACATGGCATGATGTTCCTATCCCCTTCAACGCTCAGGAGCTTCATGTCGTGGCATCAGCGGGCGGCTTGCTCTGCTTCTCAAATGCTTGGTTCCAGTGGCCAGGCATGTACGTGTGCAATCCTATGACACAAAAGTGGCGACAGCTACCTCCTATGAACACCTGGATGATCTCTACGGTCGGCATGGTGTATGAGGAAGCAGCCACCCCGGCCTCCTTCAAGGTTCTTGTCTGCGGTCGTCGTGAAGACCACGGTATGATCACTGAAGTCTATGACTCCAAGACAAACTCCTGGACAGTAGGAAGCACTCCTACTCTCGCTGCTCGCAAGTACGGAGGAGATGCATCCCTGTGGTGTGATGGGATCTTCTACTGCCTCACATTCCCCTTCTCTACTCTTTGTCTTCTTGCATACGACTTGCAGCAGGGAAGTTGGCATGAACTCCCTGTGCGAATGCCTGCACCCATTATGTCACCGTCTCTTGTGGAATGCAAGGGCAGATTGATGCTGGTCGGAGGAATTGAAGAACAGATGGTGTTCAGAATTCAGATTTGGGAGCTGGATTCCAAGAAATGGGAGTGGATTGAACTTGAGAGAATGCCACCACAGTTGTGCAAAGATTTTGGAACAAACATGTTACCAAGTAAGCCCCTCTCGTGCTTTGGAACTGGAGACTTGATCTTCTTCACTGTTCCTAGCAGCAGTAACTACATGCCTGCTTTGATGTACGATATCATTCATTGCACTTGGGATTGGTGGCCTAGTTCTGACTTCCCTGCAGAGCTTCCTGAAGTCAACATTGGCCAATCTTGTGGTATCAGTTTTGAGCCACGCCTGAATGCTTATGTCTTCTAGTGGGCTTGCTTCAAAGTCTGAAGAAAGATCTCCTTGATGTCTCCAAGCTGTATGTGCATTCCTCTTCCACATCAGGGTGCTTCAATTAGCTAACAAAGATCATCTGGATTACTCCAGTGACTATCTCTATGTTGGAGATTCTTGTCAATCTGTTTGTTTAAGCTGTTGATTGAATAGGATTCAGATTTGATTTCCAGATGGAAGGTGATCACAGGTGTGTTCCATCTATGTTTCAAACCCATATTTTGTTGAACAAGCAGGGCAGCGATCTCTCAACCTTGCTTTGCAAAGTCCTCTGTAGTCTACAGCTTGTTTAGCTGTAGAAGAGCTCAAAATAAAAAAATAAGGAATTGATTGCAATACACTAAATTCTCACATGATTATTGCAATTGTTTGCTGGTTCGTTGTAATGAGCTACTTGTTTTTTCCATGATCCTGACCACCTGAAACCAATCTGAAATATCAGTTTCGAAGTTGTAGTATTAAGAAGAGGTGGCTGTAGAGCACCACGAACTGAATGTGCAAACTCCCTTTGGTGTAATGATCTTTCTGTAGCAATAAAAGCAATCGGGCTTCAATTGGGCGTAGTTCAATTGGGTCTCCAAATCTTCTGGTAAGAAGGTGCCATTTCTTCTGGCAAAGATGTCACCTATGTCTTTCAAGTGACACTATCATCATCAAGCCATGAAGTTGTGGTTACCAATGCAGTGATGAAGATGTATGGATGCAATGAGGTATTACTCTTGATGTGTTGAACAAGGATGTTGTTGAAGTTGGGTACTGAAGGCCACTTGATCATAATGATGTCTACTGGAGTACCTTTACCATTCTAGCATCTTCTTGATGAATATTTTATTTATCATCTAAGTGTAAAGTTCCTCCCCTCATAAAACAGTTGGTGTAAGAGCCTTCCAAATCTTAACACCTCCTTTCCTACGTATGTCTAGGCTTATGATAAGGTTTGCCACATCTACCAGTTACACCCTGGAACAGGTCCTGGTGGAACCTGTCACCATGATAGTACAAATAATGGATGAGTGGGGAGATCATGGACACAGTACCCTTAGAGTACTATGGAACAGGTCTGGTATCATCTGTTCCACCTAGGAATGCAGCAAAAGGTGTCCTCATCGGACCAATCTTTGCTGCATTCCTAGGTGGAACAGATCATTCCAGGCCTGTTCCATAGTACTCTAAGGGTACTGTGTCCACGATCTCTCACTCATCCATTATTTGTACTATCCCCACTCAATTAGTTGGGTCGTTTTCTGTAAAAAGTTGAGACACTGGCCCCACTATCTCTAGTGGAGTTTTCACTGTTCTAGTGGATGTCGAGCTCCCTTTCTCCTCAACCCCCCAGATCCAAAGACACTCACTAGACTGACAACACCTCAAGGATTACTTAAAACCAGTTGTACAAGTGCAAAAGCATTTTGACTTGAACTCCAATCATATTAACTCTCTCCACCTGCAACTGCTAGGTGTGGGTTTTTTCATAATGGGTTGAGAAATAGTGAGAGGTGAACGTAGAAACCGTTTTTGCAGTCATTTGTCCAAATGAATTGCAGTTGGATAGCGGGTGAGAGAAGTCACAGAAATGTACCCTTGATATGCTCACATATCACTGAACTAAATATATAGAAAATATGTTTTGGAACATGAAATTTTCTTTTGGTTTTACTTATAGATGAGTCATTTCTAAAAGGATTTTATCTTTCCTAAGCAGATTCTAAGTAGGAAATCACAGTTTGCGTATTTTGAGCCCATGCCTTTTGTAAGCAGGAATCCAATTTCAAAATTGCAGAGGCAAATTTATCATCTTCCATTATTTTGCACACATGGAAAGCCAATGAGCTCTTTGTGAAATTACCCATCTGACATAAGAGCTTGTCATTGCAAAAATAAGCACTCCTAGAGATGTGCAGACGGTTGCTGCACAAAGATACAGGTACCTGCAGCCACAAAAGACCCAATAAGAAACACACTTAATGTGAAGCTCACATTCCGTCCTAGGCAGCAGGCCAATCTAAAGTGCCCATTGAGCTCAATTTGAATTAAGTAGTGCCTTGCATACCTGAAGGAAGAAATCCTACCATATTGATACTCATGTTTCATCCCTCACATGTGGATAAGATTTTTAGCACCAATTTGTTGTGTGTTTTTGGAACAATATATTCCTAAAGCTGTAAAAGAAACCAATTCATGACCGTGCATGGGAGGTGGCTTACTTAGGTGAGAATACACTCCAAACAAACAAGTGATTTTGCATTGCTACCAAGATTGCGGTGAACACAACCAAACTGACTCCATTCAATGCCATCGGCAATATACATGGAACGGTTAGTGCCTCAAGCTGCCACTTTTGCGGAAAATTTGGCCTCCTCCAATCGTCTCCTACTACTGTCTTGATCTTTTTGGTTCGAAGTGGGTATGTCCACAAAAGCATTCCAAGAGAGAAAAGGAATGGTGAAGCATAGGTGATGATAAATGCAAGCAGTCCTGAAAGCACCGTAGAATGTGATGACAACCCCTGCAAAGAATTCATCACTTAGTAAGAGGACAGCAATTACTGCAATGTTCATTCGAGACCAATTCTGCAAATCCCAGTCACTTAATTATATCTTGAGTCCTGACAAGTATAACTTGCTCTGGTCAAGCATTTATTGCAGTATTCTAGCAAACAGCTTATGCTATTCATCAACCCATCTTGGTCATTCTTCACAATAGTCATTCTTCCTTCCATAAATTTCACCACATTGGACATTTGTTTCCTAATTCACATCATACTGTAATATCCACAAACCAGAGAGGTGTTTAGGAAAGCACAATGTATGCCCCGGCAACATCAACAGTCGCAAGAGTATTGCTGTTCCCCAGTGCAAAATGACCAGACGCTCCCATCCATTGCAACATCAACACCTGCAGCAGTATAGGAAGAAACAAAATTTATGAAAATATTGGAACAAAGAAGCAGCTCCAAAATCTACAGTTTAGTGTCCCTGAGGTCTGGGGTCTTGATGTTGAATTCGGGTAAGCAACTTGTGTATTGAGGAGTTCAGATGGATCACCCAGGATCCAGGTTGTGTTAGAAAAGAAGAAATGAATTTTTGCAGTTGGGTAGTCCAAAGTTGAGCATGGCACCTACAGAAAGCCAATAGCTGTGTCGCAGTCTTGTTTGGTGCAAATAATGTACAACAATAAGTAGTTGTAAGAAAAGAAGTGCCACTGGCCCTGCATTCACTGACTGCTGTAATAGCAACTGGAGCAGGCACCAACAAGAGATTAACACCTTGCCTATTGAGTCCAGGGCTGATTGCACTCCAGCTTCTAGAACAACAGCATCCCACTGTTGTTCCCCTGTTTTGTTCACAAATGCTGTATACATATCTTCATTTGGAAAGTCCCTCAATTTTTCATCAGCAGTAGTCACACAAGATCTTTGCAATTCTTGTGATTGTAACAGACTTTGGTCTTGTTGTTGGTCTCCATCATTCACATTCTCCACATGCATGGGACACCCACTCTGAGCAGTGGCACTTCGAGGTGGAAGTGGAACAACCCAAGGAAAACATACAAATGCAGACACAGAAGTGAAACTGAGAACCCCAAATACAACTCGAGCAATAAGTGTTGGTAAATGATCAACATTCACTGAACCTCCTGAGATTGCCAATTTCTTGTAAAGGGAGATCAGTATTGTTGCTACTCCTAGGCAGACTACTATAGCTTGCCGTAGTAACTGCTTTGGCAATGGGAACAAAACCAATCCAGAGCCCACAATGGAAACAAAACAGAGGGAGACATATGTAAGAGTACTAGAGATTGCTGGATTGCCTTCATCTAACCATTTTGCAATATCTGGCAAGTATGTCCAATTTACACCACTCCGATGCCACGCCCGCAACAGCCTCCCGGTAGTCAATATTAAAAGTAATGGAAAAATCTCTAGTGTAAATGTCCAACAGAATTCCGTATGAGTCAGGGATTCTGTAGGTGTTCTGAAATCTGAGTACAAGCCATCTCCCTCAGTTTCCTTCAGAAGTCCATTGGCATCCTTTTCCCCTTGGAACAGTAAGAGATCTGGTTGAAGCATTTCAAAGTCCTGACCTTTTGAATTACCCAAAGATGGGTTTGATTGCAATGTCTGCCGAATAAAGGCCAATGTGAGAGATGACAGAAGGAAATGCCATGTGTATTGTTCTTCTTCCACCAGGGAGGATGATGCAAGGCTAAATGCATGAATGAAGATCCCACCCAAAGCAAAGATCTCTTCAACTGAAGCACATCCTCCTGTTCTCCTGGGATGCAGTATGTCAGGTTGCAATTCTTGTACACCAGAGGAAGATATAAAATTGTTGATGAAAAACAGTGTCCAAATCAGGATTATCGTTGAAAATAACATGAGAGCAAAGCCGGAGATGAGGAACACAGTATTCTTCTGGGTCAAGCAATACAAGAATCATCGAGGGTGAATATCAGGTTTGCTTCTTGTGTGCTGTGTCGATTTATACAAAAACATTTAGCTACTGACTAAGTCATTGAGCATACAAATCAGGTTGTGAAAGATCAGCAACAAAATGGTCATAGAGCAATAGTTGCGAGCTGACCTCAGTTGTGCCCCTGGCTAGCCTTTCCGAGGCAGGTTTCAGGAATGCCAAATAAGCTTGGTGCACGCTTTCAAACTCAGACTGTCTATTTTTCTCAATACTGCCAAGTTTTTCCCACTACAGCAGATTAGCCATGGTCAGAAGGAGAATGATAATTGTAAGGGTTAAAAAGACATTGGATCAAAATAGGGTTTAGGGTTTAGTAAAATGTGTACATGACTTGTCCTGCTACTGGTCTCTGGCAGACACATACAGTAAAATGGTGATGAAGGAAGGGTACCTGACTTCACTGAATTTATTGTGTCTCCAGGATTCATGCAACTCAATCGCCTGTCTGAAAAGAGCACACAACTCTTGATCCCCTTTTTCATTCTCTCCACCCCAGTACTGCGCAGATTTAAAATGATGGTTGTGTGCACTGCTGCCCAGTTTTGCTGAGCAAAGACTGGTGATACAAAGAGATCTGGGTGATCTGACTTGTAGTAGCCGAAAAAGCTGCCATGCATTCAACTCCAGCACCCTCAGCTGCTCATTGTCTGCAAAACAGTGCCAACACCCACAAAAATATTCAAGCAGCATAAACCATAAACACTGGATTATGCATGCAAGGCCAGAAATGGAGTATTGGGATTGGTTTCAAATGCAATAGATCTGAGGTACTCAAGTGAGTTGCAAAACAAAACGGACCAGGGGTGGCACAAGAAGATAGGAAAAAAGAAAGACTTACATGGGAGGGTGACAAAGAGTGGAGCAAGCGTCACACCTACACTGTTCTTTGGAATAGGGACACCCAATTGGAGTGCTAAAGTTGGCACCATATCCACCTAAACCCACAAGTTTCAACTATAAAATTGGTACCAACCAACCAAAATCCCAGGAATGATTCTAGAAATGAAGACAGCTGCACTGTGACCCAATCATTCAATCTGAACGAAATCTTCCAATCAACAAACCTGATATGAGGACAATCCCATATTTGGATGCTGGTTGTGGCTTAAAATCTGTGGATGTCGATCACAAGAGGGGTTTAACTTGTCCTTCCCCAATATGAATAGAGCCAGAGAATCCGTTTCTTGATAGGAAGCACCTCCATGGTTGCCCCCGTCTGTCATGCCATGGTCACTTCCTACCAGCTGCATCCCAAAATGTCAGTTTCCATGTCAGGCATCATTACAAATGGATTTTAAGGGGGGAAATCATGACCCCTTTCAGGTGGAAACCTGTTGTATCCATGCAAGCCAGTCAAAAAAAATTTGTGCGAAATTTTGCATCTATTCAAGACCTTTTTTTCTGGACTATGGCAAGAACTTTTTTAGATGCCTTTTAGTTGGCTACATTCTGAGGAGAAAAACAGGGAAATTGCCATATTTAGACACTAGGTTTCTTGGAGGTCAGCAAAACAAGCAGGATTTTAGAAAATGTCTATTGTCTTCTCTAATTTGGTTCTTTCCTCTTGTGGATGGTTGCCACTGTGGCTACATAACAAAATTGAAAAAGAAAACCCTGATACAAGCCCTTCACAAATTAATTTTTTGTTCAAGAATCCACGATTTTGGACATCGAAGAAGATGGATCAGAATTGCATGAGGCGTCCACCCAGCATGGAATCCAGTATCATCCAATGACTGGCAGGAACAGCCAGTTGCATTGTGAGTTATAATCCACTCTAAGCCACTAAATGACACTAGACATTCAAAGGTACCAAATCAGCACAAATTAAGAATTCCGCTGATCCATGTCACGCACCAACAGCGTGTTCCTGCTTGCTGTGCTGGCAGTAAGAGACTGGTGGATTTTCTGGACTACAGCATCCATCTCCTTCAATTTGTGAGGCATCAATGGGCTAGCAAAACAAACATGCCAAGTACCCAGTTACTGGAGAGTAAGTATATGGCAAACATTGGGAATTAGCTTCATCAGAATAATATAATAAATGGGCACAGTTGGCAAGAATCCCTCTCTTCCAAGTTCAGATTCATGAAATGCTTTCTCAACAGGTCTTTAGATTAAAAGGCTTAGTATGGTAGATGACAGACCTGCTGCGGCCTCCAAGATGCCCCACATGATCTAAGCCCAAATAGTGCAAGACCTGTGAGCCACAAGACAGAAGAAACATGATTGGAAAAAACTGTACTAAAAACCCCTAAACCCTAAACTGTCCCACTTTCAATGAAAAGCTGAACTAAAAGGGATCTCTATTGATGTCAAGGGCTCACTAAACACATGAACCATTCTTCAAAGTATTGAGAAAAATACATACATTGAAAGAAATGAGGAGAACAGTAGAGATGGAAAACAAAGGTACCAGAAGGTCCCAGTCAGTTGCAGCCAATTCAGCCTCCAGATGTCGACTTACATTGTGGTCAACTTGTACTGTGTCTTTCACCTGTAGACAAAGATCATCCCAGATAAAGAACATCAGATGTGAAAACCAAAATTTCAAAATGTCTGAAGCACTTGTTGCATTTTGAGTGCAGGCTGACAAAGTGCCAACTCTCCAGAATTTGGGGTTTTAGGATTTTAGGAGTTTCTGGAGGTTCATTACTGAAGCATTGACCATCATTTTATGGTTTTGTACCAACTGCACCCAGTAAGCAAATGTCAGCATAACATGCAGAACTTATAAAGCAAATTTGTTTACTGTAAAAAGTTCTGGCTGCTTTTTTTCATCACAGAAATCCTGGATTGGGACAAGCTAACTGGGCAATCTAGTGTATTTTTCTTACAAAGAAGCTGCTGACACCATCATGGCGCATGAAGGTGTTTGGGAAAAGGCGCAGCCAAGTTTCATCTCCAAGCATAACCATTTGCCAGCCTGCCCTTGCCAGCTGGCCTAGTCCATTTTGTCCATCACCCCGCCTCTCTTAGTGTCTTCTAAAATAGATGGAACCAAGACACAAATGTGACAATCTGAGATTTCCAAAGTGTTGCCTGATTGGCTTGAACATCTATTTTGAACTCTGATGAAAAAAACACATTTAAACTACTGCAGAGAATGTGCTTTCGGCAAGAGCACAATCCTTGATTTGGTTCTCTCATGTCAATCAGAAGAACATCAAATCCTAAACCCTGAACCTTTAAAAAAAAAAAAAAAACCCTAAAACCTAAATCCTAAATTGCTGTATGAGGTATGGCCAGTACAACTACCCAATAATTAGTTGAAGCAGAATCTGGGTACCTAGAAACAATCACTTGAGAAGAATATCACCACATATGCACTGAACCCTGAAACCCAACTGATGTAGACCTTAAACCAATCCCCTTGAACCACCATAATGAATGTATGGGCCTCAACTTTGACTTACTAATCAAGTTATCTCCAAGTAAGGCTTGAGTATTGAAATTAAATGCCACATCCAGAAACCCAGCTATAGCTCCAGATGTCATTGCCTGCACACAAACTGAAACATCTTATTTCTTTGGGTTTAGGGTTTAGGGTTTTGTTTTTGAGAATCACTTGAGAAAGAAGCATACACAGGATATTTTGATATTCTGAGAGGTGACTCTTCAGGACACATTTCCCATTTGCTTCTACAAAAGCAAAAGCAAAAGCAAAAAAATGATGCATGAATAAATTTTTGTTTATCAAGATGACTGCACCATCACTGGTTTAGGATTTAGGTTCATTTACACACCTTGAGGCGAGGCATGGTTACTGTGGGGGGTGCTGCTTTTGCATGAAAGCCCAATGCCCTTCCTGAAGTTAACAGCTTTTGCGTATATGGCATAGCCATGAGCATTTCAGTTGGTGGTAGTTGACCACCACGACCCAACACAAACTCTGCTGGCAAACCATCCACAACCTGTTTTCGATTCCACAAATAAAAAAGCGGTGGTAAGACTTTGATTTCAGTTGCAGAGATTGAATACTGGGTTGTTCTAAGCCTACAATCATCTTAAAAACCCCCACCAATCTGATGCTTTCTTTGGCCCATTCCTGACACAGATACACACTGCCAACTCTGGCCCAACACCCTTGACCCTCATCACACAAATGATGAATCAATATGATGAACAGGGTCAACAGTTTCAGCACTTCTTGCAAGGCTTTTCCATGAAGGAAATAGGTCACAGAAGAAACTAACTGATGATATGCCTCAATGCTCTGATTCTTGACAGTCGCAAAAGAAATTCCAAATTGACAGAGAAGCGGTTTTCCAAATGTACAATCCTGAACCAAATAAATGTTTTGAAGGCATAATAATTAATCAAAGATGAAAGTTCAAACATAGAAAAGAAACCATGATGATGAGCCGATCATATTGTGGAGTTATGCCAGAAACTTCCTGAAAAAACCCACAGAGAAACAAAGATGACAAGTAATTATCAGAAAAAGAAAAAGAAAACCACCTGAAAGGCACTGAATCTATGAAATCATTGACAATCTTTGACACATTCAATTTCTCTCAGTTTTTTTTCTGTTTTTTTTCCCCACTTTCTCAAACATCAACAAATAAATGGAGAGAAATGTACATAAATATATATATATATCTCCTTGTCGTTCTCTAGACTGAGAGTAGCATCTGATTTTAGGGTTATATGTCAATTCAATGTTTCTCATTGAATAAAGAGAGAGGCAAATGTGGTCTTTTGTAGTGAGTGTTTTCATGCACACAGGAGGCCAGAAAAAGTGGAGATGACCTGATAAGATGCTCCCTTGTGAGTAGTTTCTTCCTCATAATTGCAGACTGGTTTTACACTCTCAATGCCACTGCAATTTTCAACCGTGCAATGAAGCTCTTGAAACAGAGGAAAAAAAAATTGCACAAATGCCATCTTGATCTCAACACCATAAATGACACCATCTTAACACCATAAATGGCAAAGAAAAAGAAACAAAGAGAAAACCCTGCATTCTACTCCCAAAAGTCATCAACCCTAAACCCTAAACCCTTACTTGAAGCCCAAACTCCAAACACAAAATTGGATAAATACAATAGCTGCAGCAACAACCAAAACTACAAACCAAAAAAAAATGGAACAGCTGCAAACCCCAAACTACAAAACCCGAAATTGGAAAAAATGCAACAGCTGCACATACATACATACATAAATATATACATACCTGATGCCCATTAGTGCAGGTTTGACAGGGAAGAATCCTAACACGAAGAGTGTGATCCCTGCTAGCTGCAACAAGACTGCTATCAAAGAGATTGCAGCTACTCTTTCACAGACTCCTCCTGCCATCATCTCCTTTCCTTGCTGCTCCAACACCAAAAAAAAAATACACACACACATCCACAAACCCACATCAGAGATCGAATGGGTCGTTCCTAAAAGCCATCAACCCTAAACCCTAAACGAATGTTAGGCGGGTTGCAGGCTGGAACCCCCTGGGGGTATATAGAGAGAGAAAAAAACGTATGAAGTGTATTCATGAAACAACAACAACAACTCCTTCCTTGTATGTGTTCACCCAACATCTAGTGCCTAAATCTTAAAATACAAAGGACCTTGATTTCTCACAGAAGTAGCTCTCTTGACTTCACTCAATCTTTCCACTTCTAAATAGATACAGTAAAGTTCTTGCAAATCTAATGCTCCATCAAAATAGGTTAGCAAGTTTTTTCCACTCACATGGCTTCTTAATACATTAAAGGTGCATTCCACACTTGGTGTTCATGACTCTAGTGTTGAGTCCCCCTAACAACATGCTAGTCATTTAGGACTTACATTTGCTTACCATGAACATTTTATGTTAAGCTAACATTCACTTAACATTAAGCTATCACCCATTGAAGATTGGGTGCCACCTAGGATGCCACCTAGATTTTCATTTAACACTGACTTCACGTCTAGTGTGAATGCTGGGTCAAAGGGGGTGAACTTTATACTTAAAAATAGGACCTTCTACTTCTGGGAACCCATCATAGTTTCTTTTTTTTTTGAGAGTTGAGGCAATCAAATTGGCTCATTGCAAAAACCAAAAATTGAACTCAGGAGGCACCTCATCTAATTAATGCAAAGAACAATAGGTACAGTGTTTTTAGGAAGGGGTATATATGTCCAGGGCTCCTTAATACATCAAGCTTTTCAATGCAAATTGTTCTTATTCAATAAGGAATATACTACAAAAGTATTCAAAATTAAACAAGTAATGTGCAAGAAACTTGTCTGTAAATAGTAGTGATTGCACATTGAACTATTACTTCACCCAAGATAACTATACACAACAATTCAGACCATCAAAATCCAGCAATTTCATTGGGCACAACAGTTTTTCTTCACACCTACTACTCACAAGCCTATTCAACACCCTCTCTATATTAATCCACCAATACTATAACCCTGTCTGGGGGTTGAAAACAAACACATTGCTCTGCTTGATGACCACCAAGAAGGAATTTAAATATTGCAGATAAGTTAGAGACTGGGGGTTGTCTGGTGCCAGTCTGACCTCTTTCAGGATTATGATTGCTAGTACCTACTAATCTCAGTGAATAGCCAGATTCAGTCAGTTCAGGTCAGTAGCTAATAGGAATTGTGCTTGTGGCCAGGACACACAACTTAATGCTCCAACAATATCCTTCAAAGGACATGTTCTCTCATGAAACCCATATGTCTCACCACTTATTAACTGTCTTCAAAGAATTAGATTAGTCTTTTACGACTACTAGAAAGTTTGTCTTTTGCAACTTGTCTTATGCAACTAAAAAATGTTGCATGCAACTCCAGCACTCACCTCTGCACCAGTTGGGGGATGAGGCCATTCAGGCCAATTTTGGATGAACTTAGACTAGAGAATTTTTATTTTCCTTTCCCTACCTCCTCATCTTGCCCTTCAATTTCAAACCTAAATGCTTACGTACCCCCTCAGTGCTCTTCTTTTTATAGCACGGTGCAAACACAGAGAACATGAAGGGGCACCTTGAAACCTGTATCCTTGGGAAGATGCCCCTAGTGGTGTGATTCCAAATCTTGAAGATGATGCAGTTGACGAATTAGCCAACAACCAGGATCGTGAAGTTGAAAAGTCCTTCCAACAACCTCTTAATGCAATATTTTTGGAGGGCTTTCCCTTTTTTCAAATTACAAGGAAGGGTGTCGAAGGGGTCAAAAAGGGTTCGAAATAATCTTGCAAAGTTGGAAAATGCAAGGAATCATATGTTGCAAAGTGAATACTAGCTACACACTAGAGAAAGTGCATGAGCTCATTGCTAAAACAAGCAATCCCAAAAGCCTTTCAATTAGTGAAGGGGGGCCTCAACATCATACTCACTCAATAATGAATGTTTGCATCCTGAGTGATGCCCAATTGATTTTGTGAAAGAATGAACAAAAGGTAATTACTCATGCACGCATTGGAATGGGATTGTGTATAAGAAACATCACAAGGGCATGAAAAGGTCCCTAAACTATCTTTGGTCAAATTCACTTCAAAAATCCTATTGAAAATTTTATAAATTTTTAATTGGGGCATGGGATACATGCTTTGAGATGCATTCTAACGAATTGAGAAGAATGAAAGATTTGGTGACACCATCCTTTAGTGCAAGTTATCATATGTGGGAATAAGAATTCAACAAATCCATTCGACTTGAGGAGATACAAACAATCCTTGATTTCCATGTGTCAAAAAGCATTCATAGATGGCATCTATCTTTAAACCCTTCCATTATTTTAAGTCCAATTGTTCAATTTGAGTTTGAAATTAGTTTTTACAAAATGTGTAAATTTTGATTTAGGTTGCTTGGAACTATGAAGGATCACTTTGTGTTTGATGCAGTTTGTTTCATTATAAAGCATCACCAAATGTACACCCACCATCACATAACACGGGTGGAAAAAACGGTCGAAAATTATCACCAAGCTCATGGTTTTAATAATGCAATCATTGAATAGCTTTTGAATGTAAACATGCATTTTTGTAACTTTTTGAACATTTTTATACAATTTGATGTGGATTATTACATTTTACATTTTAGATCCTCCATTAAAAAAAATTGCATTTTTTAATGTAATGTTTCATAAGCGATATCAAAAAATCATTTTCGAATCACCTTGTTTTTTTATGCAATATTGTAATGTTTGAACCTTAATATACATGTTTTAAAAAATGAACCTATAATATGTCCATAAAGACCAAAACCCCATTAATGCCAAAGATGCAATACCCATTTTTCTAATTTGTTTATCATTTGATAAATATAATGTATGCGATACTTACATATCATTGGCAAAACACATATTACATTTTTTTCCCTTAATTGCAATACCCCCATAAGGGCTCCAAGCACACATGTGGTCGATTTTTCCTCCCCCTTTGTAATACTTGCATAACAATCATATAAACATGTATGTGTTACACGCATTCAAAATTTTAATATGATGGATGCTGGTATTGCATTTTTGAATGGGGATTCAATTATGGGGGCTTCAACCAATGGATAATTTTTTCAGCAAGCCCTGCAAGTATTGCATATCTTTTTGAAATGTTTATGGGGTTTAGGTTTTAAATAATTAAGTTTAGAGTTTACAATTTGGGGTTTAGGTGGAAGGTTTAAGTTTAAGGTTAGGCTTTCAATTTTAGGGTTTATATTTAGGCTTTAGGTTTAGGTTTTAAAAATTTTAATTTGAAGTTTAGATTGAAGGTTTAGGTTTAAAGTTTTAATTTTACAATTTTGTTTTTAAGGTTTTGGGTTTAGAGTTTAGGTTTTAAGGCTAGGCTTTAAACTTTAAGGTTATGGTTTAATGTTAAGTTGTATGTTTTAGGTTTTAAATTTAGGTTTTTAGTTTTAGGTTTAGTTTTAAGTTTTAGGGTTAGGTTTAAGATTTTAATTTTAAGGTTTTGGGTTTAGGTTTAAAATTTAAGTTTTAGGGTCAATGACATTTAGGTTTTAGGTTTAGGCTTTAGGATTAGGCTTTAGGTTTTAGGTTTTAAGGCTAAATTTTAATGTTAAATTGTAAGTTGTAACTTTTAGGTTTTACATTTTAAGGTTTAAGCTTTATAATTATGCTTTAGGGTGAAGTTTTAAGGATTGCAAATAATTTATAACATGAAATGATTAAGTCTTAAATTATTTTTAATCCTTAAAATTATATTCAATCATAAATTTAAAATTAGATTTTACATAGTAATAACAAATCTACACTAAATAATTTGAATAGGGTATCGAAAAAACTATTCATAATCAAAGGATGACAATCTATGTCATTTATGTTGATTGGTAGTGCAAGGGTTAAAGGCTTGAATCTTCTTCAAGGAGGTGAAGGGTTCAAGTTATCACACTTGCAACCCATGTGTCATTTAGCCCACCTAGGCTAGGTGGCCTACTTATTTAGGTTACATGGAATAGGTAGTGACATGTGTCAACCATTCATTAGATGAAAAATAATGAAATAAACATTTATTATATGTTATCAAATAAAGCATGGTCAAGGTACCAAAAAGGACTATGTCTTATATCCAATAAACCCCTTCATTTAAAACATGTTGTAACTTAATGACACATTCATATTGAAAGTTTGATTTTCTTCATGGATAGATACATTACTAAGGTACTATTTTATGCATAGGTTGTCAAATTTGAACAAGTTTCAAGATTGTTACCAAGTCCTAGAAAGAAATCCAGGACTTTGTTTCTTGAGAAAAAAAAATTCAAAGACTCATAAGGAAAATCTAAACAAATTTTTTTGGCCCAAGATTTTTACCACAAACACCTTAGGTACTAACGTACATAAAGTGTAAGAATGTGATAAAAAAATGTGCCCTATTACAATGTAAAAAGTTTCAAAAAGTGAAATTTGCGAAAATTTTGGGCCATTGATAAAACATGGCCCACATTGGATAAATTTTACTATTCTTATTATAATAATTGAAAAAATAAATATTTTAAATGCTTATATAAAATTTGAAACAAAATTATTTCATTTGACATGAAAAAAAAAGGGAAATTTAAAACATGTCATAGGAAAAGTGAAGAAAATCATGAATTTGAATGTCTTATGAATGTGTCCTTGGTGTTCCAAAAGGGTACCCCAACCATGCTTTAACATGATTTTTTTGCTTACACCCATATGAATGAGTAATGTGTAATGATTTGTAGTACCTTTCAATTTTTCTTGTGGATATTTCATTTGATTTATTTTTTTACATTTTTAATAATCAAAGTATGGAAATAGGTCCATCTTCACAAAATGAAAAATACATGCACATTGCACAATGCAATCTTGGGAAGTATACATCTAGTTGTTTATGTTCCAACTACCTGCATATGCCCTTTCAAATATTATATTATTTGTAATATCCAAACATAATAATATACTAAGTTATTGATTACCACAAATTAATTTTGGTAATAATTTTATTGAATATTACTAATTAATAATAATATGAAACACTATTACACTTATTAACATTTTATTTAATAGTATAATATTATTTTAAAAAATGTTTATCCATTTGTTAATACTGATTTTTATTAAAATAATATTATTAGTAACTATGTTGACTTAATTATAATGAATAATAGTAAATAATGATACTATTATAATTTTTCTCTTCAATAGTATTAATTTTACCATACTAATGTATTAAAACTGATTATTAGTAAACCATTATGATAATAAAAATACATAGTGGAAAAAAAATGCCCTTTATTCATGAATGATGAAACTTAACCCACCTTATGAACTAATTGCAATAATACCTACATATAAGTTCCCAACAACAACACCTACATTGTGTCATCTAAAATTTAATTTAAATCCTTCTTTTTTTCTACCATGCTTTAAATTATTGGGTATTGTTTATGTTGTCTTAGTAATCATATTTGAACAACAATGGGTTCACATTTGTATATTCTACATTAACTAGATTTTTGTTTAACATTATGAGGTTGAAATTAACATAAAACACATGACGAGGCCCAAACAATGGATTGTCAAGCACAATAATATTGTTAACATTTGATACACAATAATATTATAAACCTTTGGTATAAAAGGATCAAACAAATAATAAACACATCGATGTGATGCCTATTGGATGCTAAAATGAATATTTATTCACAAGATCTTCTCTTATGAACATTTGTGTCTGTGAGCAATGTTTTGTGCCAATCCTTTAACCTATTAACCAAATACCTTAAACCCTCGTTCACAATGTAACAACATTCCCAAATGCAATGATTCATTCACTTTTCTGAGGTGAATATTCCAAATTTCTAATGCGACAACTTTCATGATTGAGGTGGCATGGTCACAAAATGCGATCTTTCCTTGTGTTCATTATTCAACAATTTTTTACATTATGTGATGTAAATGAGATATTGTTCTTTCCAAAAAAGCATTTGAACTTTCTAGCTCATCAAAAGCCATGACCTTGTTTATAGGAAGCACAACCTCTTCCATGGTTTTGATCAAACCAATGTTGATGACCCTTTTGTCACCATAAGCTTTACCATCATCTTTAGAATATAAATCATCTAAAATATATTTAGGGTCCACAAACATGGTTACCAAACCTACATGATTAGATTCGAACCATGTTCCACAATAGTGAATGACATCCTTTTATGTAACATTGGTGACCATGAAAGTAATAATGTTTGGTGCTTGCAAAGATTCCTTTGTAGTGCCCATTCACACATGTGCGATTTAGATATTTTATGAATGGGTTGTCTAATTAATTCTTGTCTAATTTCTAGATCTTTTTCAACTTTCTCATTCAACAACCTAAGCTCTGATACCATGTTAACAAATAGGAGATTTACTCAAGTGTAAACATAAATATTTATTGAAAGGAAACTATAACATGATACTCACGACAAAAAACATAACATCAAGAACTCTTCAAGGTTCTTGTCACATGAAATACACAAACTTGTGTAATGAAGAAAAGAGAGCCAAACTATCAACACTAAGGTATTTAACTAAAAAACCAAACCACAAATAACCAAACTAATATAAGTAAAAAAAGTAATTCAACCTTATGAAAGTAACCTAGTTACTTTCCTATTCCAGTAACTAATGAAACCTAACTAGTTGAGCTTGAATTCTCAACACTCCCCCTTAAGCTCAAATTAGACAAGAAAGTTGAACTAAAAATTAGATAAAAACATGGTATCAGAGCTTAGGTTGTTGAATGAGAAAGTTGAAAAAGATCTAGAGCTAGAAAGTCTTTAAAATTAGAGTTTAAGAGTCTCTAGTAATATCATAGGAGTTTGTCAAGTGAAAAAGAGAAACGGGGAAAGGAAAGAATGTGAAGAGAAAGAAAAGAAAAGAAAAGAGGTGAGAGGAGATCAACATATCAAGGTTGTGGAAGTCAGATCTTTAAATCTAGATCTAAATCTACTGTGAAAAGATCTTGAAGTGAAACTTGGAGAAATTATAGAAGACTATAAGATGCTTCTATTCTCAAATTTTCAAAAGAAAAGGATATGTTTTGTGAGAGTTATGAGCTTTTGAAGACTCTGTGCCATATCTGGTTTTTTGGTCATATCTCCTTTGTTTGAGCTTTTTTGAATTTGTAGCTTTGGGATCATATAAATCATAAAGGAATATATATGTGAGAGAAATTTCATGTCATTTGGATCTTTATTGAAAGAGATCCAAGCATTTAAAGTTTCAATTTCAGTTTTGAAATCAATTTTTTTTTGAAAGTGATAACTCTTTGTGGTCATCATCAATAGAGCTCAAATTTTGAACAAATATAGAAGATATATATCTAATGTGTTTCTCAAAATCTCAAGGAGTTTGGAGTTGCTGAGAGCAAGTTGTAAATCATTTTGTGTTTAGGTCCCAATTTGAGGCGACTTCAAGGAAGTAACAAGATCTTTCATTTTATGAAGTTAAATAAGCTAAAATTTTGAGAGAAGGTAGTAGACATAGTTGTTCATGTTTCACCAAAATTTGAGATCGATCCAAGGTCATATGTGAGTGGTGTAGCTTTGCAAAGTTGTTTTGACGAAAGTTTGTTGAGAAGACATCAAAACAATTTTTTGAAGTGGAGCAAATCCAACTTGGGAGAACTTGAAGGAAGGAGTTTGAAGATTGGGAAGCGCAAATACATTATCAAGACCTTCATACAAAAGTGTGGTATGTAATCATGTACTTAATACCATACAAAATATTATACGAAATACGTACATATACGTAAAACCTATGTATAGTATAGAATTTCGTATAATATTCAAAACATACATACGTATGCAAGGTCCATCTTGTTCAACCCTAACCTTAATCTTATAAACCTAAAGAAGGAAAACCCTAATCCTAATTCTAGAAACCCAAGGAAGGAATTAAAATCATTTGTGAAACCCCAAGAAGACATTGAGTGTTGCCTTGAGAGATGGCGGATAGTCTTTCTCAATTGCAATTAAGAAACTAGACAAGAACAATTTCTAAGTGTGGAAATTTAGGATTATGAATTTCTTGATGGGGAAAGGCTACTGGGAATTCATAACTGGCGATGAGAAAGAACCTCCTCTCCCAGAAAACCCCACACAACAACAAATTCAAGCCAATAAAACTTGGCATGAAAAAACAAGGAAAATTTTGTATTAGCTTTCTATGAGTGTTCGATTCCATGATTGTGCATATTCAAGATTTAAAATCACTTAAGCAAGCTTGGGTTACATTGGTGAAGATGTATAACACCAATACCCAAGCTCGTAAAATGCAACTAAAGCAAGAGTTGCATAATCTACAGAAAAACAAGATGAACATCAGTGACTATTCTACAAAGGTGAAAAACCTTGTAGATGCTCTTGCATCTATAGGAGCCCCTGTAGATGATGAAAATTTAGTGGCCGTCACCTTGAATGAACTTAGAAAAGACTATAACCAATTTCGTACTTCAATTGTAGTTCGAAAAACATTTCCCAATTTTCAAGACGTAATAACACTACTTATAAGTGAAGAGATGAGAATTATTGGTACTTCATCCAATCAAGGATCACAAGAAAGTGCTTTCTACTCAAATACTAATAGAGGTAAAGGTAGAGGTGGTAAAACTTCATTTCGAAGTTGACACGGAAGTTTGCATGGTGGACATCATCAACATGAAGGTCAAGTTCATGGAGGTGGACGAGGAAACTTTGGAAAAAGAGGAAGTTGAGGAAGTCGTGGAGGTTGTGGTGGTTGTGGTGGAAGTCATCGAGGTCAACAAACAAATAACGACTCAAATTGTTACTACTATGGGAAATCTGGGCACATGGCGAAAAACTGTTATCAAAGGGAGCATGATGCACGAAATGGAAAGCTGCAACAAGGGAATTATGCATCAACTAGTAATCAAGGTGATGAATAATTGTTTGTGATGCAACACAAGGCAAATTTAATGATAAGAGGTGTATCAGACAACAATGTCTGGTATGTGGATTCTAGAGCTTTAAATCACATGACTAGTCATGGAGAATGGTTTAGAGACACAAAGGATTTGAAGACACCAGGGTTTGTGGAAATTGGTGATGACACCACACATCCCATCACAAAAATTGGCAAGGTGCCATTATCCATGTAAGACAGGCAAACAAAGTACTTGAAAGATGTACTTCGTGTTCCAACCATAACAAAAAATTTGGTCTCCATAGGCCAAATGGTGGAACAAGGTTTACAGGTGACATTCAACCCAAATGAATGTTTTGTGGAAGACATGAAGAACCAAGGCAAATTGATTGCAAAAGGGGAAAGGAATGGACGAATGTTCACCTTGGATGTGAACATGCCTGAGGTGAATTCCATGTTATTCACACATGGAAAAGGAGCTGGA
>Ga0209611_10001239_pt1 | contig 42760 bp, 63 predicted proteins | sample S1TSphgellanicum_3_FD_187693 | JGI IMG/M metagenome (GOLD analysis project Ga0209611, IMG submission 187693) | Host-associated microbial communities from peat moss isolated from Minnesota, USA - S1T2_Fc - Sphagnum magellanicum MG (SPAdes) (version 2) | ecosystem: Host-associated > Plants > Peat... | reverse complement strand
TAGCTATATTAGTTACTGAACCTGTGCCAAAAGTACTACTTGGTACATTAATCCAATTAGTTCCGTTATATTGTAATAGGTTGCCTGAAATAGGAGAAGATAACAATATTGATAAATCAGCACCAGAAAGACCAAAAGTGCGAACTGTTCCAATACCTCCACCTAATGAAAAGCCATCAGAGCCGTTACTGAATTGTTGATTTGAAGAATTTTGAAGAACCATTTTTTAGAATCCTAAGTATATAAGGGAAATTTATCTTATATTTATAGCTAGAATTTAAAGTTTATTTAAACAATATCAAAATTTCCTACAGATTGTTTAACTAAAAATTCTGTATTTTGCACTAAACATAAAAGTTCTAAATAATCATGTTTATATGTAGATTCTATATAGCCAGCGGTTCCAACTGTAGTATCTTTATATCCATAATGTATTACTTGATTAGGATTTTGATTCAATCGCCATAAACCAGAACCGTTACCAGCTACTGCCATTATATCTCCCACATTAGCGGTTTCTGGTAATAATAACTCTACAAGAGAAGTGTTTGAAGCAATATATCCATTATTACTTAAAACATTTTGTACTGTCCCATTTACAGTATTCCATAAAAAATACGGAGCAATTGAAACATTAGAAATAGTAGTTATTCTTCCTTGCAAATCAACTACTAATTGTGGAACTTCTACCTTATTACCAAAAGTACCAGCAGTAACACCAGTATTATTTAATGAAATAGTACCAGTAGAAGTGATTGGACCGCCAGTTAGACCAGTACCAGTAGCTATATTCGTAATGGTTCCTGTGCCAGAGGTTGCTAGATTTAAAGTACCTGTTGGTGATAAAACTAAACCAGTTCCAAGAGATACCCCAACCGCAGGACCACTTACTGTTCCAAAGTTTCCTAAAATTTTATTTGGTCCAATTAATATAGAGCCTGTACCGCCACCCCCATTAGTTCCTCCAAATGGTGCAATTGGCCATACATCAATAGTTCCAAAAGTTATAGGATCATTGTCATATACTGGATTCTGATTAGTTCCGTTATAAGTCCCATTGCTCTGATATACTTTCCCAGCATTTAGCAAGCCTTCTTCAACATAATAAAGCTGTGAAAATGCTAACTTATCAGGAGATATGCGACTTGGCATCCCTTGCAAATTTACAGAATAAATACCATTTTCAGTTTGGTCGATTTGATCTTTTATTAAAACCAAATCACCAACATTTAAAATAAACGAACCATCAATAGGATCACCTGACTCTAAATCTGTGGATAAATCAATATTAATATTTGGACTTGCATAATTAACTATAGTTTTAATAGTTAAGCCAGTTATAGCAGCATCAACATATCCTTTAGTAGCATAATTCTTTTCTCTTAGAGGAAAGCTGCCACTAATAATACCAAGAGTTCCAAGATTATCTGTAAGATTTCTAAGTTCTAAATTCTTAAAATCAGCATTCGATAATGTTAAATTTCCAATTGTAAGATTAGTTATCATTGATTTTTTTGCTTTTTAATTTATTTTTGACTTATATCAAATATAATCCAATTAAGGGTAAAAATCAATATAATTTTTAATTAATAAATAAAAGAAAAGGATTTTTATGTTTAACTACGCAGCCATCAACGAAAAAATAATTAAAATTTGTCAAGGTCTTGGTTATACTTTAAAGATGTATGATGCCAAAGGAGCTGGTCCAATTGTTGATCCTGAAAAAGTTAGATATTTTTATTTAGAACCAAACGGTTTAATGATAAGAGTTCCTATGGATCATAATGATAACCATAATGAAATTGTACTTTATTGCGGTATTAATAAAGATACTGATAGTTTTTTAAGTTTGATAAAAAATTTAAAAACAATAGCACATTTCAATGGTTTAATTGGATTAACTATTAGAAATTATGATAGTGATAAGGTTTCTACTAAACAATTTTCAGATGAAGCTAAAAACTATAAAGATAAAGTTTAATTAAATTCTGTAACATTACCTTTTCTGATCAAATAATCAGGGTTAATAGATTTTAGCAATATTCTTCCTAATTTCTTATCTTCTCTATCATCAACTTTTATAACCACGCCTTCTCTAATCTGTTCTTGAGAATTAATAGTCGTAATTCCAGTAGTTAAGTTTTCCAAAACAGTTTTATCATAAACTCCATGATATAAAATAGGAACTGTTTCAAGATTTAATTTTTTACATAATTCTTTCATCTGTAAATAAGATAAATATTTTCCTTGTTTAGGATTACCTACATAAATGTCAAAAACTCTAAATTGAGGAGACTTATATCCATATGTCAAATCTTGAATTGGTCCAAAAATTTCTCCCAAAACATAAATTGGTTGCGTTAAATCATGTTTAGCATTTTTTAATTGATTAACCCAAGATTCTTTTTTAGTTAATGATTTAAGATTTTTTACATATGTGTTATTATCGTTTTTCTCATTCATCTTCATCACTAAGCCTTTAGCACCTAAACCTTTACTAAAGGTGAAGACGTTTCCATTTTCTGATAATTCTTCATGGTTTAAAGTAGGAACATAAGCTACGCAAGTAAAAGTTCCATGTATTTTTTCAGTTATAGTCACAATATCAGAATCTTGCAAAACATTTATATGTTTTTTAATATCATCAATATCATATTTTAATGTGTTTTCCTCACCAACATTGCAAACTTCACCTGACAAAGAAGCTGGAATTACTGGTTCATATTTGATTATTCCCATAATTTCAGAAATATCTTCTTCGTAAGGAACTTCTACTATTGAACCATTAACCTCTATTGTGTAGTCATCTCTATGTTTTCCATAACTACAAGAAGCTGGATATAGAATCCCTTGCGATAAGACACCTCTTAACTTTACTGCTTTGATTCTATCTTTAGATGAACCAGCTAATTTTCCTTCCAAACCAAGTTTTACTATTAACCATTGTGGTAAAGTCGCATTTTCTGGCAAATAAACTACTGGACTATATTTTTTAAATTGACCTTTTCTAACTACTGATTTATAGCCATTAATTACAGCTATTTCTATAGCATCAGCACCTTCGATAGGTTCAATATCATTTACTTGCGTTACTAAAACTTCAAATTTTGCCATTTTTATTACCTTCGTAATATTTTGTACTATGTTCTGCATTACAAAAATATGTAATTTTTCCTAAATTGCCGTTTATATAAAATTGTTCTATCCAATATTTTGGTTTATCTATATAAGATTTACAAACTTCGCATTGTAAAACACCAAAATGCTGATTACTATATTCTTTCCAAAAATTTTCAGTTAAATTTAGCTTTTTCATATTCATCTTGCTTTTTTATAGCTACTTCTAGCATTGTTGGTAATTCATATTCTTTAGGATTTTCATAAAATTTTATAATTTTTAAATCAGGGTAAGTAATTTTATCGCCATGTAAATTATAAGATACTTTACTATCTCCAGAAACTATATCAAAAACCAAAATTTTTCTATCTAAGTCTTCTATATCAACCGCAGTAATATGATTTTTTGTGACATCTAAGCATTCACAAACTACTTCTTGTCCAGAAAGATTTCTGCTTGCTGTAAAATATTGACCAATTTTTATGTGACTCATTCTATATTTTCTCCAATTCTCATATAATCTTATATGAAATTATAATAAAAGTCAATAGGGATTTTTTTAATTATAAAATTTTAATGGTGGAGACAATCAAAATAACTTACAAATTATAAAGAAAATTATAATTAATAACATAAATTGCATTAATGTCAATGCAGATAGAAAAACTATTAAAAAAGTTCCCCAAAAAGGTAAAAATATAATTTTCCAACTTATTGAAGTTATATTATAAACTTTTAAAACTATTATTATCAAGAAAAATGTAACAAACATTTTTTAAGCTCTTCTATTTAATTCATTAACAACATTATATGCAAGGTCACTATCAAAATTGCTATGGTTCTCATTTAAAATTTCTGAAATTTTTAAAAGCCATTCATAATAACTCATAGGAATATCTGTTAGTTTTTCGCCTTTATGCTTTCCAATAGGCATTACTGAATAGGATACTGGTGTTTCTGATATATCACTAAGTATTTGACCCAAATCTATATCATTACTTAATTCATCTTCTTCAAAATTGTCTAATATTTTATCACAAAAAATATTTAATAGTGTAAAACATACTCGCACATCATCGCCTGCTCTGTGTGTATCTACTTCCATTTCAATACCTAAAGCATATCTGAGATAATTTTGTGCATAGCTCCAATCTGGTATTTGATCTTCTATTGGGTATAAATGTTTAGCTAATCTATAAGTACATATCCATGATTTTTCACTAAACTTTTTATAAAAATCAGAATTTTTTTCTCTAATGTTATGTTCTAAAATTGGTTTATCATATTTTGTATTATGAGCAACAAAATAATTAATTTTGCTATCATCAAACCCAAAACTAATCAATGGCGACTTTTCTTCTTCAATATGTTCATGAAATCTCTTTTTACCTAATAACATAGTTCTACTAATGTTGTTTTTGCAACTAGCAGAAAATGGTATTGGTTCTCGTGTACCAAACAATTTATCTGTTATTTTTAATTGGTTATTTGAAAATATACCTGTAGCAATTTCACAAATTTCTGCTGTTTTTGGGTCTACACCAGTAGACTCAGTGTCTATTACTAAAATTTGAGATAGGAATTTATTTTTTATCGTGTTTTTTAATGTCATTATTTACGCTTTCAGATATATCTTTGCTTTTTTCACTTTTTGTAGCTTTTTGTTCGCTTAAACTATTACGTTCCCAGAAATAACCATCATGGTATCCCTGTATTTTATCATTGTTCTCCACAGCAAGGAGTCTCTTTATCGCTAAATTACAATAAACTTGCTCTAATTCAACACCAGCAAACCTTCTGTCTAATTTTTTTGCGGTTACACAAGTTGTTCCAGAACCCAGAAAGGGATCAAATACAAAATCCCCTTGTTTGGAACTTGCCAAGATTAACTTTGCGACAAGTTTTTCGGGCTTTTGAGTTGGATGATCAGTATTTTCGGGCATTGACCAAAACGGTATTGAAATATCTGTCCATAGATTGGAGGGGTGAGTTAATCTATAGTTTCCCAAGTCTGTTTCTTCCCAGTCTTTTGGTATCCCAGATTTATTGCGGTAAGGTGCAATTACTTTTCGTTTTAATTTAACCGCATCCACATTAAAAAAATACTCTTCAGACATCGTGCAGAACCATATATCCTCTGAACAATTTTTCCAGTTTGCATTCGCACCCCGCTCTTTTTCTCGCTCCCAGGTAATTCTGTTCCTGACTTTAAAATATTTTTGTAGCACTGCCTGAATAGCACTTGATGATTGCCAATCACAGCAAACATAAATAGATGCGGATGGCTTGAGACATCTCAGAAGCTTTTTTAACCAGCTATCAATCCAGTTTTCATAGCTTTCATCTGTACGTTTAGAAAATTTATTTCCTGAGAACTGTTTAGTAAGGTTATAAGGAGGATCAATAATGAGTAGGTCGATAAAGCTATCAGGGAGGAAATCAGAACATACAAAAATATCCTGATGTATTATTTTGTTCTCTATATCCCCTACAGCACTTGTTTTTTTAAGTTGAATTGCTTGATTGGATAAAAACTCCATTTCCTCTGGGGCGATGGTAAGAGTTTGGTTGCGAGGTGCTTTAACTTTGTTTGTCATTATTTACGCTTTCGGATATATCTTTTATAAATTTAGCAAAAACTATATAAAATAATAAAACAAAAATACCAATAACTATTACATTTATTAAAATATAATGTAAAATCAAATATATAGTTAAAAACAAAACAGTTATTGGTAAAATATTTTTTATCATATTTTTTATTTTTTTACTGGATAAACTGATGATATTGGAGAAATATTTCCTGAAAATATAGGCTTATCTTGTATAGTGGTAAGTTTTTCATAATTTCTTTCCATTTCACGTTTATGGAATTCATAATTAGCTTTACCAGATCTATAAATTCCCCAACCTAAAAAAATAACTAATTCTATAAGAAATACTGAAAAAAACCATTTATAAGTTGTAGCATAATACGCTACTGCATAATTAAAAGCACTTAAACAAGAAACTCCTATAAAAAAAGGGATATTATCTATAAATGGTTTCCAAAAATACTTACTTTTTAACAATTCAAGCATATAATTTATCCTAAATAATATTGGTTTAAAAAATCTTCATCTTTACAATTAAATAACTTTAAAACTTCACTTTTAACATATAGAGTGTAATGAGGTCTCAAACATTTTACAAATGTAGCTAAAAAATTATTTTTATCATTATTAGCTATTATAGCATTTTTATTTAATTTGTCAACCACAATTTTGTTTGAAACTGCCCAGTGTCTAATTTCTTTTATTGCTTTGATATTTTTAGTTTCACATTCTATTGTTGGTCCACCATCTATAACATCTATGTAATTATTATAAAAAAATCCTTGTTCTAACAACATTTTCATAGCTTTAGATGATTCTTCATGCGGAACTCCTATTAATGAATCTTCTATCATCATGGAAGATTGTGGAAATAATGAAGTTATTATGTCATTGCCACGATGTGAAAGTTCATAATCTATTTCTGCAAAGGATTCTCTAAAAATCATTTTTCCAAGAAAGTTATAAAAATCAGAATCATTATCTTTTATATTTCCCCTGATTTCAGAAATAATTTTACTACTAAAATCATCTTTAAATATACCTATAAACATTAATCTTGAAAAACTTAATAATTTACCTACATTTTTTAACTTGTAATCATTGTGAACTAGAAGACTGCCTATTTTTGTAAATCCAGTTAAGTCAGTACAAAGACTTACATTTTTATAATTATAAACTTTATCGTTGAAAATTTTATCAAATGAACTTACTTTTAAAGAATAATGAAACGAATTATAGCCTGAAAATGCAGTAATGCTTGAGATTCCACAAACTTTGTCTAGTTTATCGTCAATGGCTACAAATAAAAAAATTCTTTGTTCTTTTGGCAGTTTTTCTTTAAAACTTTTAATAGATATATCAATTTTTTTGTTTATTATTTTTCTGTCTTTAGGTAAGCTAGTAATTCCTAAGCCTTGCTGTTCAACAATTTCCATTATTCCATTTATGTCATTCTTCTTAGCCGGTCTCACATAAATCATATGATTTCTTTTAAGTTAGAGTTATATAAGAAAAACTTTCTATTATGAAATTTATTTAGGGTTTCTCTATGCCCTACAGTGATAATTGTACTTTTATCTAAATATGAAAAAAGAGTCTTAATGGCTATTTCTTCACTCATTTCATCTAAACTGCTAGTAGTTTCATCTAAAAATAAAATATCAGGTTTCTGTAATATTGCTCTTATGATAGCAATTTTTTGTTTCTGACCATTACTGAGTATTTTATCCCAATTATTAGTTTCTTGTAAATTTTCAGTAATAAATTGTAAATCAAATATTATTAATAAATTATTAAGTATTTCAAAATTAATGCTTTGGTTATTTGGATATGATAACACATCAATCATAGAACCTTCTGGAATATTTGTGTCTTGACTTAGAAACATAGTTACTGATTGTTTTGGCTTTAGAATACTGCCATGAGCATTTGGCCATATATTGCTCATAGCACGAAGTATAGTACTTTTTCCTACACCACTAGCACCTTTAATTAAACATTTATCTCCTTGTTTTAATCTAAAACTTTGACTATTCAAAATAATCTTTTCATTAGGAAGTTTTATTTGCAAATGTTTAAATCCAATATGATCTGAGTCTTTAACGGTAATCCTTTGATTTTTCTTTATAGAAGCCCAATGTTCGCCTGCATCATCAAAACCTTTTAACCGTAATGTATTTGCTTTAAAGCTAGCTAAGTTATTATAGTTATCTACTATCCATCCTAAAGAAGTTTGAACACTATCAAATGCACTAGCAACTTGCATTAAACCACCTAATTTAATAGTTCCAGCAAAATATCTTGGTGCGGAAACCAAATAGGGAAAAACTACTGCTATTTGAGCAAAATAACTACTCCACCAAGTTAAATGTTTTTGTTTCTTATTAATAATATTAAAATTTTCATATATCTTATTAAATTTGTTAATTATAAGATTTTTTTGCCATTTTTCACCCTTAGCTAATGCTATTTTTTCTGAATTTTCAGTAGTTCTGACCAAGGTAGAACGCAAATTTGCTTCAAAAAGCTCTTGTTGGTAACGCATATTACTTAGCGGTCTACCTATTTTCTTAGTTACCCAAGTTCCAAAAATACTATAAAGAAGCACTGCCCACACTAAATAATGACTAATGCTCATTGAATAATTAAAAAGGGAGAAACTAATTGTATCACTACTGAGTTCCCACAAAATAAAAATAAAACTAAAAAAAGTAGTAATACTTGATAAAACTCCTAAGGTGAGACTTATGCTAGAAGCAATAAATGAGTTTATATCTTCACCAATACGTTGATTTATATTATCAACTCCGTCTAAAAATTGACATCCATAATATAGTTGCTGATCTAGCCACTTATCAAGATAAAATTGGGTTTTCCACAATCTCCATTCTATTTGTAATTTCTGCATTAAATAGTTTTTATATCCAATAACACCAACAAAAGTTAATGCTAAACCCATAAAGACATATATAGAATGTAAAAATGCTAATTTATCTACATTTTGTAAGCTATTATAAAAACCATTACGCCAAGTATTAAAGCATACATTTAAATAAACTACAAAAAACTCCATTGAAACAATAAAAAATAACATGATAAGCGGATATTTTCTTTTTGGATTATCAATAAAATATTCTTTCCAAAAAGTCAAAACAGTTTTAATCATCAAATATCGCTTTCAAATTATTTTATATCTACAATTAAGCCATCTATAAATTTTGGATTTAGTTGATTTGGGTGATAACCCCTAGGATTAGCCAGAATACGGCAATTATCAATAGAATAATCACAAGAGCAATGGGTATGTCCATGAAACCAATAGTCAGCTTTTGCTGCTAATGTATCTAAATTGCTACAAAATAGCCAATTAAAGTCCTCATCTCTTGGATTTCTAAACATGCCATCCACAGACTCATAACTTGGTAAATGATGAGTTACCACTATTTTTTTAATATGTTCTTCAGCCAATTCTATATTTAAGAATTCAACAGACTTTTTATGTTCTTCTAATATTTTATCAGTAGTTAATTTTTGATTATTATCCATGATTACTCGATAATCAGACATTCCACGTTGAGCAACCAATTTTATCAATGGGTTATCATTTTTAAAATCTGTCCATAGAGTACACATTAAAATTTTAACGCCATTATAGTAAATTGCTCTATTTTGTCCACAATAAAGTTTATAGTTAAAGCCTTTTGATTTTGCTAATTCATTTACTCTATTTTCAAACAAAGGAAGATCATTTAAAATTTTAGTAAAATCATTTGAATAACATTCATGGTTTCCTATAACATAAAAAACATCTCTTGTTTCTAAAAGAGATGAAAACCACTCTTCTTCATTTAAACCTACTTGAATATCGCCTGCAAGTATAATTGCATTTTCGCCATTAAATTTAGGACTATATTTTTCCCTTTTTTGAAACTCATTATGGGTATCTGAAACTAATGAAATTTTTAGCATAAGTAATTTTAATTCCTAAATTTTATTGAAAAGTTAGTCACTTGTTTAAAATTTTATTAATAAACAAGTGACTGCTAGTTTCTAAAGCAATGCTAATGCAATTAAGAATGCTTGTAGTATTTGAACTAATAGAAAAAGTGCTACTGGACTTAGATCGACTGATTTAAATACCAAAAATGGCATTAATACTTTAAGTTTGTCAGTAACTGGATCTACTAATGCTGCAACAGCATCATGGGTAAATGTCACTAAAGTATTTGTTGTATTAAGAATGTTAAAAGTCACCAATAGATGAACAATCACTCTTGCTACAATAATGGTAAGATAAAAACCTAAAACATTACCCAAAATAACTAATAAACTAATTAAAAAATCATGCATAAAATTACCTTCTTTCTTATTTTTATTCTAAGGCAAAATGCAAAATTTGTCAATAATTAAAAAATTTCTAAGAAATCAAGCAGTTCTTTTGCCATAGATTTACTAAATTCCAACTCTGTTCTTCCTTGAATGAGTAAGACATCATCTATAAAAGCTGTGCAAACGGACACATAAGAAACATCATCTTCAATAGTTACAGCTTGAAATAGACCTAAGTAATCTGCTGGTTGTTTTTGAATATCTACTAATGAAATCGCTAATTTTTTTGCTAAAGAGTTAGAGATTACAATAGGAAACCCAGATGCTCCTTTAATTTCTATTTTGCTGTTGTTGCATGTGCATGATATTTCTATATCAGAAAAATCTTTATCTTTAATAACTAACATATTAATCCTTTTATCTAGTTAAATGGATGATTTTCTGTCATGTTTTTTGCATATTCGATTGCTTCAGTTAATTTTTTATGCAGTTCAATAGCTGAATCTAAATCCAAAGATGGTGCTTCAATAGAAAATTTTAAAGGTCTTTTGTTTATCTTATATAATTACAATATCACAAACAAATCTATAAGTCAATAGTAAAATGGAATTATTTTTTAGCCCAAACATCTCCCCAGTCGCCAGATAGTGCTCCTTTGGCATAATCCGTTACTCTGGTTTCAAAAAAATTACCATGACTTACCCCAAGCATAGCATCAACCCAAGGCAATGGATTCTTTTTTACCTTAAAGATACCTTTCATGCCAAGACTAATTAATCTTCTATCAGCAATATATCTTATGTATTTTTTAACTTCTTGAATAGTTAAGCCTTTTATTTCTGTAATACCAAACGCTAAATCAATAAATTTATCTTCTAATTCTACCATTTTTTCAGCAATAGCATAAATTTTTTGCTTCAAATCATCATTCCATATTTCTTTATTTTCTTTTATATATTCTCTAAAAAGTTTTATCATTGATTCTGAGTGCAAACTCTCATCTGATACGCTCCATGAAATTATCTGACCCATCCCTTTCATCGTTCCATATCTTGAAAAATTCATTAACATTACAAAGCTGCTAAATAATTGCATACCTTCAGTAAAAGCACTAAAAACTGCAATTTGTTCTGCTATTTTTTCTTTAGAATCTCCAACAAAACTTTCTACATAATCATGCTTATCTTTCATTTCTGCATATTCCATAAACTCACTATAGGTAGTGTCAGGCATACCTAAAGTTTCAATTAAGTGTGAATAAGCTGCAACATGCACTGCTTCCCTAGCAGCAAAACTGGTTAGCATCATTCTCACTTCTGGTTGTGGAAATACTGGTAAATAATTTTTTACATATGCTCCAGCAACTGAAATATCACCTTGTGTAAAAAATCTAAATATATGAGTTAAAAAATTCTTTTCGCCTTCAGTTAATTTATTTTTCCAATCATTTACATCTTCTATCATTTGAACTTCAGTAAAAAGCCAGTGCATTTGTTCACTTTGCATAAAAGCGTCATAACACCAAGGATAATTATGTGGTTTGTATGATAACCGTTCATCTGTTATTTTTATTTTATTTTTAGGCATATATTTCTTTCTTTATTGACAAGCAATACATTCATTGCCATTTGCTATATCTTCTAAATTTATTTCATCTTCTATTTTTTTGCGTTCAATAGATTTTCCTACTTTATCTGCTTTTCTTAGTTTTGCACTTCTACAGTAATATAGAGATTTCAAACCTTGTTTCCAAGCCATAAAATGAATTGCATGAAGATACTTTATAGACGTATTTGGCAAAAAGAATAAATTAACACTTTGTCCCTGGTCAATAAAATTCTGTCTATCTGCTGCATGTTCAATAATCCATCGTTGATCTATTTCCATTGCAGTCTTAAAAACATACTTATCATTCTCACTTAACCAATCTAAATGCTGAACACTGCCATCACTTGCCGTTATATCAGTCCAAATTTCATCATAATCTTTTTTATTTTCTTCACAATGTTTTTTAATTATTTCATCTAAATATCTATTTTTATTAATAAATGAACCACTACTTGTATCTTGCCTATAGATATTAGCACTAAAAGGTTCAATACTTGGACTCGTGTTTCCTAAAATAATTGAGGTTGAAGCATTTGGAGCAATAGCTGATGTATGTGCGAATCTTTGCATTACACCAGATTCTGCTGCATCTGGACATGCTCCTCTTTCTTCAGCTAATCTAATATTGGTTTTATCTAATTCTGTCTTTATATGTTTAAATATTTTATTGTTAATAGATTTTGCCATTACGCCTTCAAATGCTATAGATTTTCTTTGCAAATAGGCATGAAATCCTAAAGCACCAACTCCAATGCTTCTTTCTCTTTCTGCTGAAAACCTTGCTCTATGAATAGTATCTGGTGCATCTTTAATAAACTTGCTTAATACATTATCTAGCATTTCAGCTACGTCAGAAATGAAAAGTTTATCATCTTTCCAATCATCGTAATACTCAATATTTAAACTGCTTAAACAACAAACAGCAGTTCTTTCTTTAGAAGTTGGTAAAGAAATTTCAGTGCAAAGGTTCATACCATTAATTTTTAATGATAAATTCTTTTGAAACTGTGGTAAATGTTTATTAGCTGTATCAATGAAAACTAAATAAGGTTCACCTGTTTGCACCCTAGTTTCTAAAATTTTAGCCCATAAATCTTTAGCACTAATAATATCTGTAACTACACCAGTGTTAGGCTGTTTCAAACACCAAGTATCATCAGCAGTAGGATCAATCATACATTTTTCTATGATTTCCATAAATTCATCAGTAACATTAATGCCATGATTGAGATTCATAGCTCTCATATTTTGATCGCCTGTTGGTTTCCTCATTTCTAAAAATTGAATAATATCAGGATGATCAATATCTAAAAACATTGCATAACTACCACGTCTAGTAGTTCCTTGCTTATAAGCTAAACTACAAGCATCATATGTTTTAAGATGTGGCATTACTCCTACAGATTTGTCATCAGCTCCACGGATTTTAACGTGAACACCAACTCCACCACCTAACATACTTAGCCAGTTAGTTTCACCTAATGTGTCAACTAAACCAGCGGCAGAGTCATCTAAATAAGATAAGAAACAACTTATACTCATTCCTTTTTTATTTCTACCATAACTTAAAATTGGAGTAGCATAACTTAACCAATGTTTTGAACTATAATCATAAAGTCTTTGAGCATGTTCTTGATTACTTGCAAAAGTGGCACTAACATATGCAAATCTTTCTTGTGGACTTACTTCATTAGGCATTAAATAAGAATCTTTCAACCTTCTTTTTCCTAACTCATCAAACAACGAATCTCTTGTTAAATCAATATTAATTTTGTAATTGTTAGGAAGGGAAGTTGTCATAATTGTCTCAAAAATTTATTATAGATATAATTTAACATAAAATTAAGTTTTAGTCAAAATTAGGTTAAATATTTATTAAATTAAAATATGCAATTTTTTAATTATTCATAAAATAATAAATACAGTATACTAAAAAATTTTAAGGAATTTACAATGCAAAACGATGGTTTAAATCCAGTTTATTTTCATATTACCATAAATGGTTCAAGTTTTACTGGTTCTGCACCTGCTGATGGATTTATTGATCCAACCACGCTTTCAAACTATTTAAAACTTCAAGTATCAGAAGGTTCTACTACAAGTCCTACAGTTAATAATGGAGATAGCGTAAAAATTAATGGTATTCCTGTTACTTTTACAACTGGTTATTTAAATTTAGCAGGAATTGTTGCAGCTATAAACTTAACTACCAATCAACATCATGTAGTTGCTTCTGTATCTGGTAGTAACATTGCCCTTACTAATCAAACACTTTATGAAAATTTTGGTATTCAACTTGCAGATATAACGCCAGGAATTGTAGCAGTTCTTGGATTTGTAACACCAACTATTACTTTTGCTAATACTGGATATACTACTTTAGCACTAAGCCAAGCAAAACAGCGTGCAAATAGCCGTTGGAATACTTTAGTTAAAGAATTAAATTTTATTGCTAACACTATTGGCTTAGGCGATGTCAATATTACTGGTGCTAATTTGAATACCCAAGGAACAGAAATAGACTTTTTAGTAAGTTATCAAAACATGAGTGTAGTTTATACTTATGATGAACTTAATAACAATGCTTTATTAACTGATGTGGCTGCTTTACAAAGAGTAGTTGCTAGAGTATTATGTGAAACCAGAATAGAAACAGTTCCAGTATTTAATCCTACATTAGATTCTGTTCATAACTTCCAAATTGGTTATCAAGTACAAAATTTAACCATTGGTGCATTAGCTGCTGATATTCCTACAGCAAATGCAACGATAACGGTTGTACCAGTGCCTAGCGTAATTTATTAAGATAAATTATAAAATTTTTCTAAGATTTGCCGTCTCAGCATTATTTGATGTTCAGACGGCTTTTCTTTTGGATTTTCTACCACACTCATTATATTTAATAACGCATTATAAGCATCATTGCATGGTGTAGTTCCATATTTAATTTTTTTAATAGTTTCTGCTTTATTAAGAGGATAATCTATTTTACCACTATTTAAAAATTCTCTTGCACATTGAACACTACGAATACCATGGGCAATATCTTTAGAAGTATTTCTGTTCTTATTTGTTTTATATCTATCAATTTCTGCTTGTGCCATTCCTAAAAAACTTGTAACATTATTGGTTAAAAGCTCTTTTGATACATTTAAAAGTTCATCTGATATTGATGTTTGATAACGATAAACATCAGACTTATTAGAAAATAGTAATTCTATAGTATTACATTCCATCCTTAAAACTTTATTAAGAAACTCTTGAATACTTATTAAAGTAGTTTCGTATTTGATATTTTCATTTTGAAAAATATAACTATGAGAATTTTTATAATCTTGATTTACCAAACTTTTTAAACTTGGTATAAAAATTCCTTTTACATCTATGTCGCTAGTGCTACTTGAAGTACCATGTAAGTGACTTCCTGTAATACTGGCATAAATTATTTCGCCAATTTCTTTTTCTTTAAAGTTTTTTTGTAAATTTTCTATAATGTTATTAACAAAATCAAACATGTTATAGCCTTTCAATTAAAGCGATTTTATTTTTACGTTGTTTATCCAATAATTTTTCTGTGATAAATGTAATTTCTTGACTGGTTAATGGTTCTTCTCTATAATCTGAATCTGACTTATTAACGTGTGGGATTTGTGAATTGAAATCATTATAATCTTTTTGATATTCCATTATTTCATAGTTATTCATATCATTTGAATAACGCTCTTCATCAATGTGATAAGTTAATTGTGTTTTTTTGTCAGTTAATCCAAAACGTCCTAATCTACCTAATTTTTGTTCTTGAATTGATCCAAACCCAAAATCTCTGAATTCAATTATTATTAAATTCTCGCAATCAAGGTTAATTCCTTGAGCTGCAACATTAGTTGCAATAAGAGTTGTTATTTCACCTGATTCAAACTTATCTACTGCATTATATAAATCAATTTTTCTAGTTAAAGCAGAGATTCTTAAATGTGGAACTTTACATTCAAACATCTCCATATCTATCATTCGTTGGCATATAACCAAAGTTTTAATGCCTTTATTCATGCGTTTAATTACTGTTCTATAGGTTCTTTCAATTTTATTGAATTCATGTTTTGGAGATTCTTCGATTATGGTGAAACCAACTGGTGGTGTAAAATCGATGGTTGCTGTAACTAAAATAATATTTCCTTTAAATTTCTTTATTATTCTTTTAACTGTTGCTTCTTGTTGGGGGAAATTAAAACAAAAATGACATTCATCAATTATAACAGTGTCAAAATCTTTAATAAAATTTTTATTTAGTTCTACAGCATATAAGCCAAAATAGTTTTCTTTTCTCTTACTGTTAATTTTTACACCACCTGCAATAAGTGTGTCATCTGGTTTTCCATATTTAGCAAAGCATTCCCAAGCTAACAATGTAGTGGGAGCTAAATAAGCAGTTCTTCCTTCCGCATATTTGTTGAAAGAAACGTAAGTTTTTCCAGAACCAGTGCCACCAGTTATTAACAATTTTTTCATTTAGAAACCTTTATTTTAGTAAATAACTTTGTCAATTTAAGTAAATATAACAGAATATAACAATTTTGTCAATCATTATGCAAGCCATATTAATCATAACCAACCATTTCAAACAATTACCAGTTAATCCTAAAATAGTTTATGCAAATAAACATTTTTTAAAATTACTTGATTGTGATTTGTCAGACATACTAGACAGTGAACCAGTTAAGTTTCTTAAAGATTGGAACAAAGATAAATTTATAACTGAAATTGTGCAATGTGTAGAGCAAGGAATAAACTGGAGAGGCGATCTTCATCTTATTGATAAGAATAATAAAATTATAAAAAAATCATTCACCATTACGCCAGTTTATGGATTAAATGGCGATATTAATTTTTATTCATGCTCAACAGCGGTTGATGAAATTAGCAAAGCAGAAACAAATGGACTTGATGAATATATTGATTCTATAAATCAATTCTATCAAAACTTTCAACATATTTGTGAGCAAAGTCCCGTTAATCTAGTAAAAATCAACACTAAAGGCAATATAGATTATTGCAATAGTCAATGTCAGAAAAACTTTGGATTCCAAACTGGACAAAACTTTTTCAAAATGATTGAAAATAATACTAGCGTAAAAAGGTTATTCGCTAATAAAAAAATAATAGGAAAAGTTAATAAAGCCAAATTTGACATTATTTCTAATGGAATGTCTATAATGATTGAGTGTAAATTCTGGCCAATTATAGATGATGATAATAGTATAACAGGATTTAGTATAGCTATCAGTGATAAAACTCGTGATAAAGAATTTGCAAATGAAATTTTAGCACTGAAAGGTCGTTAATGGTTGAACTAAATAATATCAGTGAAATTTTCCAAATAGCATCAGAAGTTACCGGAGCAATTATAGGAGTAGGAGGATGCGTTTATAAATTTATTATTGCACCAGAAAAAAAATTTAAGGTAGAAACAAGTCAAAAAATTACTGATTTAATTAGTGAGTTTAATATTCATAGAAAACACAATGAAGAACAATTTAGAGAACTTAAAGGTGATTTGAATGATAAAATTAATGATTTATCACGAAACCTAAAAGATTCTACTAAGGATGAACAAAAAGATTTACATTATCTAAGAGAAGAAATCAAAGAAGTTAGCAAAGAAATCAATGATCACATTGAAAGAGTAGAGACTAAAAATGAAAAACTTTTAGATCTAATCATCAAATATTTTACTGATAAAAATTAATAACTTTGGGAAATTATTAAGTAATCTGTGTAGCAACTTAGTAATACAATAAAAGCTAATATTGCAAATAAAACTATATTTTTAATCATAAAAAATTCCTTTAATATATTATATCTTAATCATAGCATATATAACTTGGTTGTCAAGAAAAAAGGGGAGATTAAATCTCCCCTTTCTAGTTATTTTATTTCAAGTCGTTTTGGCTTTAATTCTTCTGGGGTGATTTTTTCTAAAGTTATGGTAAGCATTCCAGATTCAAAAACTACATCTTTAACTTCAATGTTTTTATCTAACGCAAATTGAGTTTGGAAATTTTTCCTACTTATTCCTTTATGAATATAATCTTTTATTTCAGAACCTAAAGAATTTAGTTCTGAATGATTACCTGTTACTACTAAGCAACCATTATCAATTTCTACAGATAATTGTTCTTTGCTATAGCCAGCTAGAGCGATTTCCAATATTTTTTTGTTTTCACCTAAATTATATATGTTGTATTTTGGAAAATCTATTTGTTGCTTTGAAACTAAATTAATGCTATCAATAAAATTATCTAAACCAAGAGTGAAACGGTTAAATTTATCAATAGGTGGAAAATAATGATCTTTTATCATATGTAAAACTCCTTAAAATGCAAGTTTAAATTAAAAATTTAATAGACCCATTAAGGCATCTATTGGTAATGGTTCCTCTTGCTAGAATCGAACTAGCGACTAATCATTACAAGTGACTTGTTATCCCATTTAACTAAAGAGGAATATATTACTATCTTTATTTATATCTGATTTTTTACAAGAAGTCAAAATATTTTTAAAAAAATCCATATCGTTGTAACAAAGGAATTTCGTAATTATCACCATAGATATAGCCTGAGTTATCTATTTCTTCTTTAAACTTTTTAAAATCATCATATTGATTCTTGAAATCATCTGATTTATTTTCAAATTTACTTAATTCAGTTTTGAGTTCTTCTACAATTAACATATCTTTATTTTCTATTAAATAATTTCTTAAATGACCATCTAAGTATTTCTTTTTGCTTTTTTTCTATATAATCCTGATAGTCACCAAAAATTTGATTTGGTTTTACTCCACGCTTCAATAAAAATTCATGCAAATTTTTGGAAAGATAATTCTTAATTTTTACGTCCATAAACCATTTCTTATATTAATAATTCTATGAAGCATATTGGTGTCTTCTTCGTACCAATCGTTTTCATTCTTCATTTGCTTATCTATTAAATTTTTGTATCCTAAATATAAAGGATTATCCACATTATTAACTAACCTTGTTAATTTTTTATTTTCATCAGGAATATGTTCAAATGGATCAAAGTCTTTATATGGTTCAAATTCTTTTGAATCAAATATATCTACCCTATTTGGTCTAGTAATTTTCCACCAATTATATAATTCTAGCACTTCCTTATAAAATATTTTGCTTTGTTCATCTTCTGAAACATAATTATTAAGATAAAATAATCCCTTATCTTTTTGATTATTATCTCCTATCATGCCACAGCAATCGTACATAGTAGAAAGTTCTTTTTCAACATAATCTACTAAAATTTGAAAATTTACATGCAATAAGATTTCATCTTTATCCCAATAACCACCATCTAATGTTGAAATTACTAATTTTTTCTTAGTAAATGATTTTTTAAAATTATATTTTAATGTTCTTGGAAAAGCGACAATGTTATCAAAGCAATCCTCTAAAAATTCTTTAATTTTGTTAGAAGGAATCCCTTTTAAATCATTAATGGTTCTATCAATGCTTCTGGTTACTTTTGACATTTTAATATCTCATTTGTGGGAAATTATAAAGCAGTTAATTCTGTTACCCGGATAACTGCAAAAAACCGTGGTTAAATTAAATTGTCTTACCACCTAAGCAGCTTGAGCAACCGTTTCTTGAACCAAAAGTACATTATCATTGTCTTTTACAATCATATTTATAGCATAACAAATTATAGATGTCAATAACTAATCTTTTATTTCTCTCAATTCCATTTCTAATTTTTCTATTTTTGAATAAGCATCATCCAACTCTGAATCTAAATTATCATAATCATTATTTAGTTCATCGTAACTTTCTCGTAATTCTTCTAATTCTTTTTCCAAATCTTGAAATGTGAATTTATTGTCTTTGCCAAATAAACTATTAAATTCATCATATGTCAAAGTTACGCTTTCGTAATTATTTTTTGCTAATCTTTTTTGAACTTGCTCTAATATATAAATTGACATCTTACTTACCCTTTCTGTTATTTTTATCAATGTAAAATGAATGCCACATATTCAAATTATTTTTTACAAACCCTAGGTGCATTTCCGTCATAGCGAAATATTGTTTATTGACAGAAAGTTGTTCCAAAAATTTATCAGTATATTCGTTATAGCATGAATATTTTAATAAAGGATTCATATCAGTAAATATTTTAAAAGTTGCAAATAAATGTTCAACACCTTCACAAAACTTCCTCAACTTAACCGTATGGTCATGCATAAAATTTACTTGATCTTGGTTTATCTTTACAGGCAGATATTCAGATAGCATAACTCTTTCTTTCATTTTTGTTGGTTTTTTAAAATTTTCTCTATCATATCAGTTTGATAATGTAAATGTTCTAACAATATTTCTATTTCTTTTTCGCTTTTGAGGTTTACATCTAGTTGATATTGACTTCTTGCATCATGATGTCTAGTCTGTACATTTTGACCAAGCATAATCAGAGGCATTAATAAAATTTGTATTAGGTTAGATATGAATAACCAAAAAACAAAAGCTGGAGCTGGATCAAATCTCAAATTTATAGGCATCACCAAATTCCAGCCTAGCCATGTTATTGTCCAAAATGAAATTATTAAGAAAAATCCAACGGTTCCTATTTTTTCAGTTATCCAAATAGCAAAAGAATCTAAGCTAGAATGAGATTCTTTTATCTCTGAAGCTATATCTCTATGCGGGATTCTAACACTTTCTAATATCTTTTTAACTAATGTGTTATGCATAAATTTTTATTTCTTTTGTTTTTTCTTTAACCATTTTTACATTTTTAAAATCTAAAAGACCATAATGCTCTATTTCACTACCAAAATCAGTTTCCATATATTTAAACATTTTTTTAAGTTTAGGAATTGCATAAAATATATTATTAGTTTTTATTATGTAAATGGTGTCAGTATAGTTTCTATCAAAATCTATAAGAGTAAAATCATATACATTATTCAATTCTTTAAGATTTCTTTCAAATAGTGATATTATGCAATAAAAATCTATATATGTATCAATATGTTTTTTATAATTTTCTATTTCTATTATTTCTGATTTTCTGAGCTTTACTAATTCAGTTTTATAATTGGTCATATATGCAATATTTCCTTCAGAAATTTTAATAAATTTTTTTTTAGTTTCATTAAAATCATTTGCATGAGATAGTTTTATAAAATTAATAAAATTATTCATTTTATCCAAAAATATTTCACTCATAGATTTTCAAAACCTGTGCCGTCTATAACATTAAATTTTGAATCCACCTCTAAGATATTTTCAAAATCATAATCTTCGCCTGACCAACTTCCATAAGTTCCGTTTACTCTAAAATATCTATCTCCAATTTTAATAATATAAAAAATTATTCTTGAGTCAGCGTCAAAAGTTGGATCTTGTTCTATCATTTCTTCAATTTCTGACTCGCTTAATTCATCCGTATCACCTTCGATAAAAACTATTTTAGTATTAAAATCTCTAAGCAAATCAATATTTTGATACTTTAAGTATTTTTTACCATTATGTTCAGTAATTAAGATTTCTAAAATTGTCTCTAATCTTTCTTCTTCAGTATCACACCACTTAAAAATGTCTTTTTCAGTTAGAAAAAGCCAGTTTTGGATTTCTTGAAATTTTTCTTTAAGAAAATTATTTTTCATTATAATGTCTAGCCTCTTCAAAATATTTTAAAAATTTATCATATCTAGTCATATCTGCTTCTTTTAATATAGAAAAATTTTCTGCTAAGAAATCACTAAACCAACCTTTACTCATTCTTGTAGTTAAGTGTTTATAAGATATACAATAAGCATTAGAAAATCTAAATTCTTCTTTTCCAAGATTTTTTAAATTATCAAGTGCGTAATAAAACGACACTGTTAAATGCCTTTCTAAAGCAATTACTGTTATCTCTTCTCTACATAGCTTTATTTTATCTTCAAATGATAAATTATTGAATTTTTGTTTATCTAAAAGAACTTCTTCATTTTCCTTAAGGCAATTTTTGAAAAGAGGCTTATCATAATAAGCAACAATATCGTGTAATAAATCATGGTTATTAAGTCTTGTTATTTTATCGTTAAAAAAATCATGTTCAGTTTTTTTTAAGTTTATAGGTTTTTTTCTAAATCCATGAATAGATTTCCAAAAAACTTTTAAATCGTTAAATAAATTTTGTAATCTTTCGCTTTGGTTTTCCAATTTACCAGTTATTTTTTGCATTAACGCTATATCATTAACTGTTTTTAACCAATGTATATTGTACTCAGCATGACTTAATTTTAATACATATAAATCATTTAATGCCAAATAATTATCAATAATTTCAAATTGGTTAAATATTTCTTTTGGAATTTTAAAATATTCGCAATTTTCTATCTTTAATTTTGGTTTTTCAGTACCATCACAATAAAAAACATCGGTATCCTTAGGAGTTCTTACAAAATCTCCTAACCAATATACTAACGCCTGACTTCCTAATATAAAATAATTTGACATTTAATCATTATAAAGAAATTTAATTATTTGTCAAGTAAATTTTTCAATGGAGATGTGACCATATCTTTTGAAATTTGTGTAGTTAATTGTATATCATTTCTTGAAATTTTATTTTCTTCATAATTCTTAATTCTTTGCTTAGCAATTTCAAAATATGCTTTATCCTTTTCAATTCCTATAAAATTTCTATTTGTCAATTTAGCACTTACTCCAGTTGACCCACTTCCCATGCAAAAATCTAATACTATATCATTAGGATTACTATAAGTCATTATTAACCAATTTAGAAGATTAGTTGGCTTTTGAGTTGGATGTACAATTTGCTGTGCAGAAAAATTTTTAGAAGCATGAAGAATGCTTTTTGGATATCTAGTTCCTTGATTTTCTGAACCAATATAAACTCCGTCTTTAGCAAAACCATAATTATGATTATTGATTATTGATTATTTTATTTTCAGACTCTTTTTGACTAGCTTTTCTACTATAAGGTTCTCCTTCTTCCATAATTGGATTATAAGTTCCTTTTGCTTCTTTGCTAAAAATTAAAATATTTTCATGAACTTTTTGTGGTCTTATCTTAGCTAAGCCTGGACTTCCGCATCTATTCTTATTCCATATCAATTCATATCTGAAATCATCAATATTGCTGCAAATTAAAAGACTAGTAAATGGTTGACTACCAAACATAATAATATTAGCTTTTGGCTTGCAAATTCTTGATAATTCTTTCCACATTTTATCAAAATCTAATAATTTATCCCAAGATATAGAAGTAGTTCCATATGGCGGATCAACTAAAACTAAATCAATAGAATTATCTTCTATTGATGGGAAAATTTCAAAGCAATCGCTGTTATATAAATTTAGTTTCATGATTCAATTAAAGTTGCCCAATGAATAGCACAAAAATCCTCTATGCAGTTTTTTTCTGAGATTTCAGCATTTTTATTTACTTCTATCATTCTTTTATTCCACTTATCATAAAATTGCGATAGAATTTCTTCTCTAGTAACTATTACGGTTATATTTTGTTCATCTTTAGTTCTCTCAAAATATTGATATTTTTCTATCATAAAACTAATCTAATTTTTCATGGGTTACTTGCGTAATATGTAAAAGTGGAGCAGAAACTGTAGTAGTTCCAAAATTTCCTGGGCTACATATTTCTAAATATTCCATATCCATGCTATAATCAAATAAGTAATGAACTATTCCAGGAGTCTGGTGAACACAGTCCCCAGCTTCTACCAAGGTTTCTACATCATTGTACATAAACTTAGCCCAACCTTTTAACATATAAACAATATGAAAAGTTAATTGATGAGTATGCCATCCTGTACCAGTTTCAGGAGGAGTTTTTGCTCTGACTAATTGAGCATTAACTAATCCATCAGTTGCATACATTATTCCCAAATCTCTATATTCAAAGAAATCTCTTATCCTGTCTTTATCAGCAAAGGGATCAGCTCCCCATTCAGTATCATTTGGTTTAATATGGCTAAATTTCACTTTTTCATTTCTTCTATAGTTATATCTGAATTATTTATTTGATTTTTTGATGGCGTAATTACATATATGATAGAGGATAAAAGTAAAATTATAATCAATGATTTAAATATTCTATTATAAGTTTTTTTCAAATTTGGATTATTATCATAAGATTCAAAAATATTATTACATCCATTCATAATAACAGCAATACCAAACACAAATAATGTTAGAATTCCAGAAAATTTCGATAAATTATGTAAATTATCTAATATGTAACTCATATTTAACCCTTTTTAAGTAAATTAGTAACTATTTTAGCATCATATTTGCCAAAATGATTATTTTTAAAATATTTCATTACTTCGCCAATATTTTTATTTGGTAATTTATCAATTATGTTTGATATTTCTTTGTCTGATAATTGAATAGGTAGATATTGATTTAATATTTCAAGTTCTTTCACTATTTTTAAATATTCAGGCGATTCTTTATTAGTTAAAATTTCTTTGGTTTCTTCTAAATTTTTAACAAATTTTTTAATTACTACTATTGATTCATCATCTGTAGTCTCTCTATTTCCACTATCTTTTCCTACTTTTACTATTTCACTATAAAGAGTTACTAAAAGATTAGATGATAAAGCATCTTTGTTTTTTCTAGCTTCTAAGCTATCTGATTTTATTTTTTCAATTATAGCCATATAAATTCCTAAAAGTTATTTTATTTTATATAATAACTCAACTATTATTAAAAGTCAAGTTTTATATTCTAGATAATCTAAAATCTGTAAAAGAACATCATTGCCTACATTATAAAAATTTTTTTTGTTAAATTCATTATATACAATGACTTCTTCTTCTTTACGAGAAAAATAAAAATGTATGGATAAACCATTTTTGAAAATATATAATAAACTTCTAAATTTGCTTCCTTCATAAAAATCATAATAGATAGAATTTTCTTTTAGAAAATTTTTAGTATGTTCAATATCACTTGGAAAATAATATGTTATCTTTGATGAATAAGTTTTTTTAATATTACTTGTTAATAAAAAATAATTCCAATCAGAATTATTATTAAATATATCTATTAAATTATCTTTATTGCCATGTATTTTACTTATTTTTTCTAGATTTCTGTGATAAATATTGTTATAAACAATTTTTTCCCAAACATCTTGATTTAATTCTTTATAGATACCAGTTTTCATGAGCCAATTATATCTAGAAAATGGATGTAGGGTGGGACGAAGATGATGTTTAAAATCTTTACTTACTATTTTTCCATAAAATATTTTGGCATCAACAATATAATGAATGATAGTTCCTGCTAATGTTATGCCTTGTAAAATAAAATTAGATAGATGTCCAGCTATGTGAATTTTACTATGTTCATCTATAAAATATTTATTTGACTGTTTAATGAAAACCTTTTCCCATTTGAGATTGACAATGCCTAAATCTTCAAAAAATAAACTTAAGCATTTAATATCATGAATATCTTGAGGATGAACATCTAACATTTTGTCAAGTTCTTCAAAAGTCATCTCTATATATTCGTCAAAATATAAATTACCAAAATGTCCTGATTTTACAATTTTCATTTTACTGCCTTATTTTCTAAAAAATAGTAAATTTTTAATAACTCAGAATTTTTTACGTTATCAGTAAAAATGTCAAATTTGCGATAAGGTGATTCAGAATATTTTAAAAAATTGGCTATGTAGATATATTTTTTTAAAATATTAATATGACAACATAAGCTATTTTTCAATACAACATAAATGTATCCGCTATCATTTCTAAATTCTATATCAATAATAAAATCACTAAGAATTTCTAAAACATTATCAACATTTTCATTAATAAATGAAATTTTCTTATCACTTTCTAATGAAGTTCGATCTATCTTATTAGTTAATAAAAAATAATTCCAATCTTTAAGAAAAATATTTAAATCATAAAACAAGTCAAATTCATTTTCTTTTACTAAATTATAAATTTTAACTAGTAATGATTTTCTAACATCTTCATTAATAGGTTTATTAAATTTTTTCAATTTTTTTCACTTTCAAAAAATTCTAACACTTTTTGCAAATGCTTAGTTTTAAAATGATCAAGATATATATGGTTATTCAATCTGAAAGTAATTTCAGATAATTCTTGATTAATAAATGCCCAGCTCCCATTTTTAAAAACAATAGTTTTCTTACCAATTTTTAAAATAAGAGGAGATAAAATATCTAAAAGTTCTCTTAAACTTACATTATATTGATAAATCAAAATAGTTTCAAATCTTGTTGGTGATATTGAACAATCTTTTTGAATAGAAGTGAGTAAAAAATAATTCCAATCTGGTAAATTTTGCAAATGAAAAAGCGGTCTTATATCCCCTATATTCTTTAGTTCTGTAATTTTTTTAATATATCTTTTATAAAATGTCATATAATTTTTTTCACTAAAATAATTGGTGGAGGTGGTGGAAATTTCATTCCACGTCTTGTTCGCAATAAGTGCCAATCGATCATTTTCACCCCCATATAAATTCTATTTTATCATAAATACTGATAAATGCAAGAGTAAAATATGAAGAAATCATACATTAATCCAAATAAATTTTTACCTCTACTTAATAAAGACTTAAAAACCATTATTAAGTTAATTACTGATTATGGGTTTGAAATCAGAATTGTTGGTGGAGCAGTTAGAGATTTATTATTAGGTATTGAACCTAGAGATATTGATTTAGCTACTAATGCAAATCCAATAGAAACAATTTATATTTTACAAAATGCTGGCATAGATGTTGATATTAAGGGAACAAAACACGGAACAATAAAAGCTGTAATAAATGACGTAAAATATGAAATTACTAGTTTAGCGTTTTCAATTTCTGATAAAAACCATCATCTAAAAATAAAAAATCATCATTCTTGGCAAGCAGACGCATTAAGGCGTGACTTCTCTATTAATGCCTTAAGTATGGATTTGAACGGTATAATTTATGATTACTGTAATGGTCTTAATGATTTAAAACTTGAAATAATCAGAGCATTACCAAATTTTGAAGAAAAGGTAAAGGAAGATCCTATACTTATATTAAGGTGGTTTAAAATCATATCAAAATTTACTAATCCGCATATAAACAAAAAAGACTTTGATATAATCAAAGAAAATTTAAAAGGGTTATCAGCAATACCAGAAAAAAGATTTAAAGAAGAAATATCCAATATAGAAAAAAGTGCTAATGGAAAATCAACATTAGCACTTATGAAAAAATTAGGAATAAATTAAATAGTCACTTTTGGAACATTAACTGTAATATGATTAAAAAGTTTCTTATACTCTTCTTGGGCTGCACTGTTAGCCAATGAGATTGCAGCTACAGTACTTCTATTTAATTCTACTACTGCATCTTTTTCAGATAACAAGAAAAACTGCATAAACCCCATTTCCATACCATTTGGTGTTTGATTTGGAACTAAAGCATGAAGACCTTTTATAACAACACTATTTTCATTACCAGAAACATATTGTCCAATCGCTTCAATTAATTGATTATTATCAGTAACCATTTTAACAGTTACTATTTTATCTGTAAAGTCTGTTTTATTAACTAACATTTTTATCCTTTTATTTGGTTGAATTGTTCTATAGATAAAAAATCAAAATCTGCATCACTAAAATTTGTTTTGAACCAGCGAGCGTTCATTTGATTTAATAAATCTTGGGTTATCTCTAAATTATCTTTTTCATATATAACACTATCCAGGTTACAATTTGGACATAGTGCAGTTCTATTTGAATCTGTGTATTCTGTTATAATAGAACCTTCAAAAATGCTTTCACAATAAAAACATCCGCATTTTTTATTGTTAATAAAATGTTTATTAAACATTGAATTTTTGTGAATTTCTTTTAATTGTGATTCGTTTAGCTTCATAATATTACTTTTCTTTTTACTTTATTGCATTTTCCACATTTATGATAAACAACGTAAGTTCTAAAATCTCTAAACTCACTAACATAATCAACTGGTTCTTTGCTAACAAGTTCCCACTTATGCCAACAACCTTCTAATAAAAATTCTATTATTTTAAACATTTATTTGCCTTTGTTATAAAAAGATAGTAGCTATTTCTAACTACTATCTTTTATTTTTTTCTTTTACTTATCTGTGAATTCCACCACCTAGAGGATTATCATAAACATTATGAGTTGCAGAGGTAGAGGTTTCTTCATCTTGTGCCACTGGAGTAGTATGATGAGTTGCTACTGGTTTAGCTTTTTTAGGAGCTGCTGGACATTCTTCACCAGCTTCTTCCATTGCTGAGCGAACTTCATCATTTTTACATAGTAGAGCTATTGCAGCGGTTTTGTGTCCCATATCATGTAGAACTTTTGCATTTTTTCTACGGATACAGTCTTTATCAGTCCATGTACTACCAAGGCTAATACCAAACCCCACACCTTGTCCACCTGCACTAGTTGAACCCATACATGTATCATCACTAGAGGTAAGTGGTGGTGCATACGCTGTATTTACTGGATTCCTTTGTTGTGCTGCTTGATTATATGAAGTAGTATTACCACTACTTGCATTTTGGTTTGCAGAAGAACTTTGGGTTTGGGATTGTTGCTGTTTTTGAGATTGCTTATTAGAGTTTTTTACAGCTCCGCTTGCAATATTTCCATTATTACTTGCAGTGCTAGTAACATTTCCAACTGTACCCTTAGTATTGACAGTTGTATTATTAGTAGCAGTACTTGGACCAGTTGTTACGTTTCCAACTGTACCTTTGGTATTAACGCTAACAGTACTATTACCACTATTGTTACCTACATTACCAACACTACTAGTAGATTTAGTTGTGTTGTTACTGCCATTGTTGCTAGCAGTAGAACTGTTAGATATATTACCAACCGTTCCTGCTGTATTGACAGCATTTACATTGGTATTTGCATTAGTAGTTGTATTGGTAAGAGCACCACTGGCTACTTGTAGAGTTCCTCCTTGAATAGTTCCGCTATTTCCAACACCACCAGATGCACTATTGGAAACATTACCACCAGTAATAGTACCACCAGTAGCATTGCCACCAGTTCCGCCATAACCAGCACCACCTGTACCACCGCTTACGGTATTACCATTTGCAGTTCCGCCTGAAACATTAGTAGTATTAGTACCACCTGACACGCTTGTGCTGTTAGTACCACCACTTACGTTAGAAGTACCCCCATTAACTGTAGAAGTTCCACCTGTAATATTTCCTCCAGTTGAAGAAATAGTTGAGGTATTACCAGAAAGAGTTTGAGTATTTCCTGTTACTGCACCACTATTACCAGTTGCACTACCTGCAATATTATTTGATGCAGAGCTACCACCATTTGAGTTAGTGTTGGAACCACTATTAGTTGTGGCAGAACCACCAAATGCTGCACCACCTGATTGATTAGATGTACCACCAGTTACTGTAGCACTAACCGGTACGCTAACTGGAACAGAAACAGTATTTGTTAATGATGCAGAAATAGGAGAAGGAGTTGGTGTAGATACTGGAGTTGGATTTGGAGTAGTTGATTTTGGCAAGCATTTAAGAAGAAGTGAATGGGAGGCTGATGAAAGTTCAGACAATAAACCATGATCAATATTTTCTTCTGTTGCCATTGCATTAGAAGAAATTAATAGTGCCAACACAGACACCGTAGTAATTAACGCTTTTTTCATTTTGGTAAATCCATAGTAAGTTAATAAAACAATGCCCATAATTGGACTTGTTTAATTACCTTAATATAAAATAACGACAAAGTCAATAGCAAAAATGAAATAATTTTTTTATTTAGGATTTTTAATGAAAATATGCTATAGTTTCTAAATAAAAACAAAGGAAAAATTATGAATAAAAATTTAGTAGATTTAGCAAAAATTATAGGATTTTTTATATTTTCTTCATGTGTGCTTTTCACTCACCATAGCGTTTGGTGTATAATTTTAATGGCTATTATTATATTTTAACTATTCCAATATTGTGGCTGGATGCTTAAAGTTAAGTTTGTAGAAGAACCAATAGTATCAGTATATAATAAATTTCCTAAACTATCTAAGCTGAATTCTATCCCTGAAGTAGTACTTTCACTAAACAAATCACAAATAACAGGAGTGTTGTTAATAATAGTACATTGCATTCTGCCAACTCTAACTGCACTAGCTCTTACTAAAGTATAATCAATAAAAGCCGTATTTCCAAAATTAGCATTAATTTGAAATCCAGTTTGTGCATTAGATACATTACCAGCTAAAATAAATTTTGGTAAAGATGGACTTATTGTTAAATTCTGATATAAAAACGGAAGTAAATTATTAATTATTACTGTGTTTTTTCCGTTATTTTGTATTAATCCACCAGTGCAATTTATAAAAGTGTCATTAATACTACTACAATCTGTTGCACTATCAGCTACGTTTGTCGCAAAAACAATTACATTTGAAATACTTCCACAATTATCAAAAGTGTTATTTTCACTTTTTATATTTGATGCCAATGGACTAGCAACAATGGCATTACTTGTTATATTTTTGAAATAGGAATTAGCTATTTTTATATCGTTACAACTAAATGTGCTATTAATGCCATAATACGAATTATAAAAATCACAAGTATTAAAATAAATCTTATTTACTAATGGAGAATTAGATGATATATTAACGTCTTGGTAAGTAAAAGCAAATGTGCAATTATTAAATTTAATATGTTCTACTGTTATGGCTGAACCATACCCATTAAGATTTACAGCATTGCTTGTAGTTCCAGTACCTGTCCATGCACCTAAAAAGAAAACATGGTTAAATGAAATATCTTGACAACGGTTTAACCAAAAAACATCATAATCTCCCATATTTTGAAACATTATATTGTTAATTTCTATTTTTTTAGGTAATGCTGCCCCATTAGTACCTATTTGAACACCTAATTGCCCCATACTATCTACTGTTTGACAAACAGGATTACTACTATTTGATAATACAATTATTGATTTATTAATCCCTGCTCCCTCAATTCTTGAATTAGGAGGAATTAAAATACTATCTGAAATTGCATAAATTGCTGGTGGAAAATATAATGTTTTATTTTTTAAGTAGCATTGCATTAGAGCAAGATTAATATTTTTAGTATCATCAGTAACCCCATCTCCTTCTACACCAAAACTTTTTACGCTAACCCAATCATCTATAATTGAACCAATACTTCTAACAGTAGCAGTAGATACACCAGTTTGATCAAATCCTTGGTGAGTATATAAAAGAGCATTTGGATTGGTTAATAAAGTAAAATCTGTAATAATTTCAGTGTTACCAAGCGAGGGTGCACTATCAATTATTATATCTCCATTACCAATAAACAATCTTCTAAGATCAGTAGCATGACCAAGTTCGCTGGTTTCTAATGGAGTTGGCAAACTTTGTAATTCACTAAAAAGCCCACGTCTATTACTAATTTGAGAATATTGGGTAATTGGCATTTAAAACTCATCAATAAAAATCTTTATTCTTATTTATTGATTAAGTTTGATTCTATTGCGATGGGTTACTAGCCTTAATTTGTTCAATTTTTTCTTGACCTCTTTGCCACCCAGCAGCAGTTAAGAGACTTCCAAAAGATAAATGAAAAGTTCCACCTCCTTGTAAAGTAAGAGGAACCCAAGATAGCCTTGCCCCAAATGTTTGTATAATTTGTTGTTGAACTGCTGGATCCTTACTTTGCAAAGACAAATTTACAAGGGTACTAGCATCTAAATGTTGATTAAAAAATTGAAAAGCTAATGGCATTATTACAAAATCGCATACACAAATAAGACCATAAACTACAAATGCTATGCTTCTCCAATTCTCTTGTAACCAATGAGCAACTCCAGTTTTTTCTTCTATCATAATTTATTCCGTTTCATATAAACTATCATAGCATTGTATTATTAAAGTATTCTCATTTATTCTTGTAGATACAGAATGGGTTTTTGCTCTAATATAACTTAAAATAATACTCAATCTTTTTAATGATGCTTTTTGAATATCTATAAGTTTTACGGGTTTTTTTACTTGTTTTTGAAAACTTTTTATAGTATCTACATTATAAATGGTAGTACCTTTGATTTCTAAAGTTTTTCCTTCTTCAGCAATATAAACACTTATTCTTTCAGATTGTGTATTATAGGTTGTCAAAGTTTTACTACCAATAATCATAGCAGGATTAATACTTGTGATTTTTAAATCCTTATCATGAACCTTAAAAGCAACATTAGCTACTGCATTTGATGCTCTTTGTGCTTCCATTTTACTGCCAAATTTTCTTTCACTTTTTTTGATAGCTCGTTTATTTCCTAAATAAGCACCTATTTGGTTGGCAATTTCAACATGTTGATTTATGTTATTTGCTATATCATTATGATAATTTTCAAAATTTTCTATAGTGTCAAATTCTATTTCTTTATTTTCCAATGAATTTAATGCTTCTAATTCACTATTTAATTTTTTAACTTTATGATTTAACCTATCATAGATTTCTTTAGCAATTTTTTCATCTACTTTTTTACCTGAAAAATGTTGATATATAGAATTACAATTAATATCTTTATTTTCGTATATGCTTGAATCTATTAATTCATTATAAGATGACATATAGTCTTCAACTACTGTTTTCTTAAAAATACTTCTTTTTTCTACAATGCTAAATTTCACAACAGGTTCTATTTCTACTGTATCTTCTACAATTTTTAATAGTTCTTCAATATATTTTTTTAATTGATTAGTCCAATTCTCAGTTAAAGGACATCCATTATTAAGTAGCCATGCAATTTTGCCAGCATTGACAAAACGCCAGTCAGCTAATGAATTAAATTTAGATAAAGGAATATTGGTATTTTCAGCATAAGTTAAAACTTGTTCTTTAAAATCTTTATGATCAAAGCTAGCGTTAACCCAATTCAATGCTTGCTGAACTTGTAAATTAAAATCTTCTAATAAATTTTCATTACCCTCCCAAGTAGGTTCAGCACCATAGATAGCCTCTACTTGAAAATCAAACCTTCTTTTAGGTTTCTCTTTAGCTTTACTATTTTTTAGAATTTGATCTATATTGCTCATTTCTCATCTTTCCAAATAAAATTCATTTTTCATTTTAGCATTAAAATTTTAAAAGTCAATCTAAAAATCTAACTAAAGTAGCAAAATTAAATTTTGCACCCATAGAAGGAACCTTATTTCTATTTTTAGTCAAACTCTCATCATCATAAATAACAAATTGATCTTTTCCTACAGTTAAAAGCAAATAATTTAATTCTTTTTCATCAATATATCCATAAAGCAAATCTGTGTTGCCAACTGGTTTTGTTGTTACATTTTTATCTATTGATTGCAAAATTGGTAAGATAGATTTAGTAAAAACAATAATTTTCATTTTATTATAGGTCTAGGAGTAATTGGTCTTTGATTTTCCCCATTTATACGAGGCGATCCATCTGGATTTACTCTATAACTTGGTTGTGGCATAAAATAAGATAAAAGCGACATTGCTAAAATAAACAATGTAAAAATTAGTAAAATCATAAAATTTCCTTTTTAATTTTCATATATTATATCGAAAGAATCAGATATTACAAAAAATTTAGCATTTTCTATTTTTTCATATATTTGATTTGCATTAGTAAAAACAGTAATTCCTTTTAGCAATTCTGCGGTTTCTATAAAAAATATATAGTTATTATTCAAATCTTTTACAAAAAAACAACAAAAGTTAAAATAAACTCCCAAAAAAATTATTGGCAACCCATAAATCTGTTCTAGCACTTCTTTTCTTGTAAGAATCATTATTTAATTCTATATCATTTTTGAAATTTAATCAATAAATAAAGATAAAATATAATTAAAAAATGTCAAATTTTAAAACATATCGTCCTGGCAAAAGCAAAGATTATAGGTTTGTTGATAAATTAGTAAAACAACAATTAGAAATTGGTGGAACACTAATTCATGCTCATCTTTATCTAAGTCCAATCGCACAACCAAATTCAAATAATTCTACTATTAATAGCCAAAGTGGAGTAAATGCTCTAACAATAGAAGATGTTTTATTGGTAGAAAATAGAGATAGGAATTATGATCCAACAGTTATAGATTTAACTGGTGCTTATATAGTTCAAGACTTAGATTATAATCTAAGTCAATTTGGAATAATGATTAATACTAGCATTTTATATATAAATTTTCATATTAATGATATGATTGACCGTGCTGGAAGAAAATTAATAGCAGGTGATGTATTAGAAATTGTACATAGACGTGATGAAGTATTACTTGATGATACTATCCCTTATATTCCAGCCTATTATGTTGTTAAAGATGTTGCTAGAGCAGCAGATGGCTACAGTGCTACTTGGCTTCCTCATTTATTAAGAGTTAAATGTGAACCAATGCCATCAAGTCAAGAATATAGTCAAATTTTAGATACCACTATTAAAGGTGGTCAGACACTTCAAGATATAATTAGTAATTCACAAACTATTCAAAATGCTAACGATGCTGTGGTTGCACAAGGCGATAGTGATGTTCCTACTAAAAATTTTAATAGTGATAGTTTATATATAGCACCTAATGGTACAGCACTAAATACAGACACCTTAAGACAATGGAGTTTTAATAATGCTGGTTTAATTCCAAATACCAATACTTTAGCTCCAAGTGGTACTAGATTCCCATTAAATCCTTTAGAAGGCGATTGGTTTTTAAGAACAGATTACCAACCTTCAAGATTATTTCAAAGAGATGTTGACCGTTGGTGTGTAAGACAAGAAGTTTGGAGAGATCGTCCTTGGACACAAGCAAATAGAGCTTTGGAAAATTTCTTAAATGATACAGAAACTACCACTTTATCAGACAATACTACAATTTCAGAACAACAGCCTTTAAGTAATCCAATTCCTTCACAAGATCCAACTTTGGAGTAAAATATATGAATAATTTAGATATAAGTGATAATGGTTTAAATTTAATTAAACAATTTGAAGGCTATCGTAGTTCTCCCTACCAAGATCAAAACGGTATTTGGACTATTGGATATGGCTCAACATATCTCTTAGATGGAACTAGAGTAAATGAAAATACTGATATTGTTGACAATGATACTGCAACTGCATTATTAAAATATGGATGTCAAACTGCCATTAATTGTATAAATCAAAATATAATTGTTGATTTAACACAAAATAATTTTGATGCGTTATGTAGCTTTGTTTATAATATTGGCACTGGTTCTTTTATTAAAAGTACATTGCTTAAAGTAATTAATGGTGAAGTCACTACCATATCAATAAATGATGCTTTTCTCATGTGGGATAAAGCAGGTGGTGTTGTAAATGCTGGTTTATTAAGAAGAAGAAATGCAGAAATTGCATTATATAATAGTTAAATTGTAAATATAAAACCGTTAATTATAAAAAAGGTTTTTATGACATGGCTATCAAACATTTACATATTTTATTACGAGCAGAATGTTCCTTAGCACCAGGAATAAATGATGAACAAAAAATATACCATAAAGTTATAAATCTAATAAGTGATATTGGTATGAATGTTTTCATGGATCCTAAAGTTAAATATATGGGAGACGTAGGCAATGAAGGACTTAGCTTTACTGCTGGTTTAGAAACAAGTCATATGAGTTATCACAGTTGGGAAAAGCCAGAGTCTAGCTTTTTATCTATACAAAATTCTACTTTACATCAAATGGATTGTTATACTTGTGGAAGTCTTGACAAGCAACAAGTAAAAAAAATATTTGAATTTTTATCAGAATATGAACCAAAATGTCTAAATTCTGTCATATTTAATCGTGGATTTAATTTAGTAACTCCATATAAAACTTTTGATTGGAATATTAATAATTCTTCTTGGGAAGATTTTCTTAATAATTTAGAAGATTTTTAATTGAATAAATAACTAAATGGTTAACAATAATTTAGCATATTTTTACGATGGACAAATAAAAAGAGTCATTACTCAAATGATTCGTATTTTTAGTGGATTTCGTTATCTTTCAGGAGCAGATGCTAATAATGTAAAAAGTTATGCAACTGTTCCTGTGATGTGGGGTGATGGGGATAGACAAGCTCAACACATGCTTACTGGAAACAGTGAAAATGTTACCCTTTCTGTTCCTAGGATAGCTGTTTCAATAATTGGGTTAACACCTGCTGCACTTACCCGAGGAAGTTATGCTGGGAATGTTGATAATTTACAAGTACAAGAAAGACAATTTGACCAACTTACTGGTCAATATACATCAAAGATAGGAAATTCTTATCAAGTTGATAGACTTCAGCCAAATCCAATAGACATAAAATTTGCAGTTGATATTTGGACAAGCAATACTGATCAAAAATTACAGCTATTTGAACAAATATTTTTGTTATTCAACCCTATGTTAGATTTACAAACGGTAGATTCACCATTAGATTGGACAGCAATTCAATCAGTAATGCTTGATGATATTAATTGGTCTGTAAATGGTTTAGATAGAGGTACTGATGATACTTCAGATATTTTGAGTATGACTTTTACGGTTGCTAGTTATATTTCTGCACCAGCAAGAGTGAAAAAACAAAAACTAATTAATACGATTATTACCAATATTGGCGATGCTTTGAATGAATGTGATAATAGTGCTACCTTTGAAAATGGTTCATCAATACAAAGTGTAGTAACTATTGGAGATCATTGGATCCAAGTAACTAATAATAGTACAGTTACTTTACTTGGTTCTCATAAAAATCTACTTGATGAAAATGGAAATGCCTATAGTTGGCAACAACTCATAGATGATTATGGTGAATTTACAGAAAATTATTCGACAATGAATTTGCGTTGGGTTGGTGATATAGAAAATAGTTCACAAGATATAATTGGTTTTATAAATTTAGATCCAACGTATAATAATATCTTAAATCTATCCATTACTAAAGACACATTACCAATAGCTACTTTATCACCAATATTAAAATTTATTAATCCTTTAGAGATTTTTCCAGGAAATGGATTGCCTATTGCTAAAAATGGAGATAGGTATATAGTGCTTGAAGGTATAAATCCCAATACAATAGCTTGGGGTAACTTTTCTTGTAACTCAAATGATATAATTCAATTTAATGGTACTTCATGGATAGTATCATATGATAGTATTGGAAGTAATATTTTAGATTTTGTTACAGATTCATCTACTGGAAATTTATATAAATTAGTTAATCATGCTTGGGTTGATGTTATTAATGGATTTTATAGTCCGGGATTTTTTAGACTAAATATATAGCTTTTTCTTTATAAATGATTTATAATTACATTATGAACATTATAAAAAAATTTAATTATCCAATATTAGAGCGTATAAATTTGCCGGAGGGTAGAAAATATTTAACACCTAAAGGTGAATATCTACCAAGCGTAACTACCATTCTTTCAAAAACTAAATCACAAGATTCTATTGATAAATTAAATTCTTGGAGAGAAAGAGTAGGAAAAGAAGAAGCTGATAGAATTACTGATTTTAGTAGCAGACTTGGTACAATAATCCATAATCAGCTAGAGCAGTATATTTTAGGTAATAGTTTGATATGGAAAAATAACCATATCAATAATATAGCTAAAATTATGGTAAAAACTATAATAACACAAGGTTTAAGTAAAATAGATTGCGTTTATGGTTTAGAAGCAAATCTTTATTTTTCTAATCTTTATTCTGGTACAGCAGATTTAATTATAGGAATTGGTGATGAAATAATCATTGCTGATTTTAAAAATACTATTAAGATGAAAAAAGAAGAATGGATAGATGATTATTTTATTCAATCATGTGCATATGCTTTAGCACACAATAATATGTTTGGTACTAATATCCAAAGTGCAAAAATTATGATGGTATCACAGCCAAATGAATATGATTCTACATGTGAATATACAGAATTTAACATAAATGGTAATAAGTTTATACATTTTAAAAATAAATGGATAGATAAACTAGAAACTTTTTATAATGTAAAGGAATTTTGATGATAAAAGCTAGTGGTGCAATATTCATGAGTTCTTCTACTGGAAGAATTTGTTTATTTCTAAGAAGTCAAACCGTTAGTCATTCTAATACATGGGGATTCGTTGGAGGAAAAATAAACAATGATGAAACTATTATTAATGGTTTAGTAAGAGAGATAAATGAAGAAATGGGATTTATGCCAAAATATAAAAGCATAATACCTATTGATGTTTTTCAAAGTGTTGATTTAAATTTTAAATATTATAGTGTAGTAATTGTAGTAGAAAATGAATTTTGTCCTATATTAAACAATGAAAACAGTGGGTATGGATGGTTTGATTTTAATGTTTTACCAAAACCATTACATAGTGGAGCTAATTCACTTCTGAATAAATCAACTGTTAAAAGTATTTTAGTAGATATTAGAAAAGATTTTACCAGTTAATAGTAACATAGCCATTACCACCAGAACCACCAGTCCAAGTATATGGACTTGTTCTATCAATAAATCCACCACCACCGCCACCAGCACCTGATTGTGTTGCATTTTTTCCATAAGCACTACTTGAATTTGCTGGGGTTCCCGCTAAGCCACCACCACCAAATACGCTATTTCCACCAGAACCACCACTTCCACTAGCACTATCTCCAGCACCAGCCTGACCATTAGCACCAGCTTGACCAGATGGAGATCCCGCAGAACCACCATTACCACCAGCTCCCGGGCTTCCATTACCACCAGCTCCACCACCTGATACTCCTAAAAGAGTACCACGAAGATTACTTGTCAAATAACTATTTCCGCCAGCTACTCCAGAAGCACCTCCTGCACCAATAGTCCAAGATAATACTTCTGTTGGTGTAACAGCTAAAACGTATTGATAATAATATCCGCCTCCGCCACCGCCAGCTCCGCCACCACCTGCACCTGATTCAGTACCAGAACCACCGCCACCGCCAGCAGCAACTAGAGTAACAGTTACTGAATTTATTCCATGAGGAACCGTAAATGAGCTATTAGTTTGACTACTTATGGAACCATGACTTTCTGGCCAACTTTGTAGCCAAGTTCCATTTGAATTAACATAAATATTTTTTGCAACTTTCCAAACACCATTTGAATTAACATAAATGTTTTTTGGTGTTAAAAAAGTTCCGTTTTGATTTATATAGGTTAATGAAGTCATTGCTTAAAATTATTCCTTAAACTTGATACCAAACATCACCATCGCTTCCACCACTTGGTGCTGCGGAACTTACAGTATAACCTGGACTTTGGTTATAAATTCCACCAGATGATTTTATACCATTAATAGTTCCAGGAAGGTATGACTCTCCTTGTCCACCTGTATAAATAACGCCATTTTCTGATACAATATATTTAGTACCAGTCGCTACTCCATTAAATGTACAATTTCCAATTTCTAAATAACTTGCATTTGCTTGAGCAAAAGCATAAGAAAAGTTTGGATTATTTTGAATGTTTATCGTGTTTCCGCTATTAAAAATTTGACCGTTTTGTATTGCAGTGATATGAGTTTGAGCTCCTCCACTAATAGTATAAGTGCTGTTTCCAGGTATTGTTATTCTTCCACCGCTTGAAACTATCATATGACTTTGTGCACAAGTACCAAAGGTAATATTATTACCAATAATCAAATAACTATCATCAAGAACTAAACATCCATGACCAGATGTAGAAGTTTGAATGGTCATATTTTCAATTGTAACAATTGAATTTTTATCTAATATTAAAGCACTTTGATTGGAACCATTTATAACAGTATTTGAACCAGCTCCACTTAAATAAATTCCGCTAAAATAATTTCCTATTAAATTTCCAGAAAATGAACAAGCAGAAAATGTTCCAGCAGAAACATTAATAGTAATATTATGACCATTTAAATCAAATAACTGCACATATTGTATAGCTCTTGAAATTGTTAAAAATGGACTACTTCCAGAACCAGAATTTGAATCGTTTCCTGTAGTTGAAACAAATATTTGCAAATCTGATGTTAATGTTGTTCTAGTTTGATTTGATAATGTTTGAGCTACAAATTGAGTTGTTGCTACATTAGATGTACTGTCACCAACTGAACGAGTAGGAGCTAATAACTGAGCAGAAAAGTTTCCGCTACCAAAATTCAATAAAGCACCACTTATGGAATTAACCATAGTGATGTTACCTATTGAATCTAAAAGAATATTGCTATTACTGATAGAGTTCCCATTTGAACCATTCCAAACTGCGATAGCATTGTTTGTAGAAATATTATTGGTTGGACCATTTACACCAGCATTAAGCGAAGTCCAAATAGTTCCGTTATAAACTTCTACGCTACTAGTTCCAGAATTGTTAAAACGGATAGCACCAGTTTTCCCTGTAGGTCTTTGAGAAGTACTTCCGGTTGGTAACACTAAAGCACCAGTATTAGAACTAAAATCTAGTGTTCCACTTGTGGTAATTATACTATCTGTTTGTTGATTATAATTTATACTCATTTTTTACCTTATATTACATAAAAATAGAAAGATTGAAATCATTAATAGCTGTTGTGCCTATCTGTGTAAGTGTTATTCTATCAGTGTAAAAATTAGTTGCATATACCATAGCACCATTCTGACTATTGACATATGGATAATAATTAGCAGAACTTAGTGGTGAAGTAAAATAAACTACAGCAACATTACCTGTTACTGTAAAACTTGAAACATTAAAACCGTTTGTTAATGAACCAATTTGGTTAACTGAAGCACATGCTACGCATTTTGGATAAGTATTAATTTCAGTTAAAGCAGTATTAGCCGTATTACTTATACTATCTGTTATGCTGTGAACAAAGTTTGTTGATGCTGCATTTGTAGAATTATCACTAGATACTTGGGTGGGTACTTTAATACTATTATTAACTATTAAAGCATTTATATTTCCAGTATTAGCTGATAATGTTCCAATATTTGAAACATTTCCACTACCATCAACCGTTACTGGAGAATTTGAAAGGGTTTGTCCTGAGGTGTTTGCCCATGTAACAATAGCATTTTGTGTGCTGCTAATTGGTCCACTTATTCCTCCTGAACCTATTTCTGCCCAAGACGTACCATTGTTTATTTCTAAAGCATCTAAGTCACTATTATAACGTATAGCACCAGCAGTATTAATAGATGGTCTTACTGATATTCCACCAATAGGTAAATTTATAGCACCCATATTAAGACTTAAATCTAAAATACCAGAACTTGTTATTATTGTATTATTCTGTTGGTTAAAATATAGACTCATATTATTACCTAAGCAACTGAAACTACATCTACTACGGCATTCCAAACAATAGTTTTGCCAGAATTACCAGTAACCGTTATTTTCAAACTATTATTAACACTATCTGCTGTAATATTGGCATCTGCACCAGTTAAAGTAGAAGTTATACCAAATAAATTTTTTTCAATACCACCAATAATATTGGCACTACCACCGCTAGTTGGAAAATCTAAAATTCCACTAAAAGTAATACCTATGGCTTCGCTAATAGATTCTGTAACTCTAGCAATCAAAGTTACTTTAAATAACCAACTGCTTCCTGCTGTAATTACCAATCTATTACCAATAACACCATTAACATAAAGTTCACTTGGCGTTGCATTTGTAGTAACTAGATTCATATAGTATTTTTGTTCTACAGATAATGGAACTTGACTTATTGGACCAACTGCAATCCAAGTAATATTATCACTACCCAAAACATTTAATACAGAAGTTGTGGTATTAAACCAAAGATCGCCAGATGTAAGAATACCACTTGTTGGAGTTGTTGCACTTACAATTGGCTTAGATATTTTGGCAAATACTTGACCATTTTCATTAGTACAAGCATACATGTTACCATCAGAGGTATTAAACCATTCTTGACCTAATATTGCATTAGACGGAGCAGTTGCATTAGCAAAATTTTCTAAAAGACTTAATTGATCTTGTTGTTCAATTTGTCCGTAATTTGATAATGTTTGACCAATAAATGTAAGACTTGTAGAAGAATCATTTATTGTATCAGGATTAATAATTAGAAATGGAACTAGAGGAGTTCTAGTCTTATATAAGAGATATTGATTAGCCATAATTCCAACAATTTAAAAATTTGATATAATTCTTATTATATTTATTGGAATTATGGTTTAATAAAATTTTATAAATTATCTATTCTATCAGATAACGAATCGTATAACTTTGATGCTTCTTGATAACATTTTCCGCTTTTATTATCAAGCCATTGCTTATAACTATTAAGCTCATCTTGACCAAGATTTTCACTATACCCATGTGTTTTAATTATAGCTTTTAGATCATTGATAATTTTGTCAGCTTTTTTAATTGCTATATCTGTAGCTTCGTTTATTTTTTTTCTTGATTTAAGAATTATTTTAGCTGCGTAAAATCTTTTCCAATCTTCAATATCATTTTGAAAAACTGATACAGAACTACCAAGAGCTTTTATCATGTGTTGTAATTCAAAATCACTTACATTTGGTAAAATCTTTTTAGCTGCTTCTAAACTATTAACTTCTTTTTTAGCTTGTTCTTTTTCAGCCGCATATCTATTCCAAATATCATCTACATTTTCAGTTAATTTTTTTATTTTTATAATAGATAAAATAGCACATTCAGCACAGCCTTCCGCTTTCATAATTATTTCTTTTGCACCATCTTCACTTGAAGCAGCGGTTGTTATGTTAATTATACCACCATCATGTTTGACTTTAACTTTATATAAATTAACTTCAAAATCATCAGATTCATTAATATTTTTTTCTTGATCTTTATTGTCAACTAATTCAAATGATGTATCACTATATCCATTAGATGCTGCATTATTGACAGCATTATTTAAATTTGTAATCAAAGACTTGATGTTTTTTGGATTGGTGTTAATTTTTCTATTTCCTTTTTCATGTTCATAATCTTTACCACACTCTAAGGTGTAGCTATAATATTCAATTAGCTCTGATAACGTGCCAGTTTGTAACATATCAG
>Ga0209611_10001238_pt1 | contig 42763 bp, 39 predicted proteins | sample S1TSphgellanicum_3_FD_187693 | JGI IMG/M metagenome (GOLD analysis project Ga0209611, IMG submission 187693) | Host-associated microbial communities from peat moss isolated from Minnesota, USA - S1T2_Fc - Sphagnum magellanicum MG (SPAdes) (version 2) | ecosystem: Host-associated > Plants > Peat... | reverse complement strand
CTGCGAGATTTGCGCGGGCTTGAACGGCTTCGCGAGATAGTCGAACGCGCCGCGCTGGATCGCCAGCACCGCCGTCTCGATCGACGAGTACGCCGTGATGACGATGACCGCGAGCCGTGGCGAAAGGCGCAGGAGTTCCGGCAGCAGGTCGAGCCCATTGTCCGCGCCGAGCCGGATGTCGAGGAACGCGACCTCGAAGCTCTCCGCGCGCAGCTTCTTCTCCGCCGCGGCGCGATTGGCCACGGCGCCGACGTTGTGCCCCTGGCTCTCCAGCGCCGCGCCGAGCGTCTGGCGGATACCGCCATCGTCATCGATGATCAGGACGTTCATGGCGGCTAGCCTAGCGCACACGCGGCGGATTTCCAATCGCTCAACGCCAGGCCCCTCGCGCCGCGCGGGATTCAGGTGGGCTCGGGCGGAAACTGCACGTTGGCGATTTTCTCCGCGATGTCGTGGTTGGGCAGGAAGCCGAGCTCGACCGTCATGGTGCGGCTCAAGCGCACGCGAAAATCATCGACGCGCCCGAGCATGCGGCCATCGACGAGCGCGTGCACGGGCCGCTTGGCCCGGTCGAGATTGCGCAGCTCGATGGTCGACTCCGGTGCGAGCAGCGCCGACTTCCAGCCCGCGGGACTCATCACGTTCGAGCCGACGACGAGCCAGCCCTGCGTGTCGGCCAGCAGCGGCGACGCGCCCATGGCCATCGCGTAGGCGGTCGAGCCGGACGGCGTGGCCACCAACGCGCCATCGCAGGCCAGCTTCGGGATGCGGACGTTGCCGCTCACCGACAACTCCAGCCACGCTGTCTGCGACGTGCTGCGCTCGATCCACGCATCGTTGAAGGCGTACTCCTTCGCGTAGCGGCCCGACTCGTCGAAGAGCTCCACGAGCAGCAGCGGCAACTGGCGCAGGATCATTTCCGGCGGCGGAAAAGCGTTTTCCAGGAACGGCTCGGAATTGTTGAGCAGAAAGCCGAGATGCCCCGCGTTCAGCCCGAGAAACGGCACGCGCAGCGCGGAGTATTTGCGGATCGCGCGCAGCATCGTGCCGTCGCCGCCGAGCACGATGACGCAGTTCGGTTTCTCCGTGACCTCGAACGCGCGGAAATGCTCCTTCCAAGCGCGCGCGCGGGCGTTGCGCTCGTCGACGAAGAGAATCGCGCGCGGCTGATCCGGGCACCAGCGCGTCGTGCGATTGGGAATCCGCCCGCGATAAAGTCCGTAGCGCTCGATGTACTGCAGCACGGCGGGATCGACGCGGTCATGGACGTCGCGCCGGTGAAAAAGGTCGTCACGGATGCTGCTGCTCGAGCCGGGCAAGCCGAGCTCCATGAGAACGTGGTGCGGCGGCAGGTCCTCCGGCGCGAGATCGTAGCCGGGCCGCTTGACCACGACGAAATTCAGCTCCTGCCAGAGCCGCGCGCCCTCCTCCCAAACACGGTGAACGAAAGACTGGCCCTTCCCGCCGCCGGCCGCGAGGTCCGAACCGATGACGTGCCACAGTTCGCCCTGCGATTCGTGGCGCGATTGCAGCTCGTGCGTGCGCGTGAAGACGGCGTGCTCCAAATCGGAGTTGTCGATTTCCACCTTGGGCAAATCGTGGAAGGCGAGATCGGCCAGCGCGGCGCGGTAAACCGGATCGATGTCCTGCGTCGTCGCCTTGTCCGGGCGCGGGCCGCAGACCACGACCAGGACCTTGTCGAAATCCTTCGCCAGCCGCTCGGCAATCAAACGATGATGCGACCCCGGCGGATTGAAACTGCCTCCGAAAACGGCGATGCGCTGGCTCACGAAAACCGAGGCTCCGGCATTCGCGGCCAAAGTCAAGGCCGCGCGCGGACCTCGCACTCGCGCAGGCGGCGCGTGAGGAAAGTGCGCTCGGAAAAAACCTCGCAGGATTTATCTTTCACGACTTTCGCCCCGCGACAATACGAAGCGGGAACGCTCAGTCCGGCATCGTCGGCAGATACTCCGACAGCCGCGCCAGGGTCTCGTTTCCGCCCTGAACGGCATTGTATTCCTTCACCACCTTGTCGCGGAATGCCGCGGTCTCAAAGACCATCCGAATCGTGACCCGCGTCTTCTTCTCCTCGACCCGGTCAAACGTCCACGTCGAGACGGCACTCACCTCGGTCCCGCCGCCCTTTCGTGCGCCCGCCTTCAGGAAGACCATGCGCTCCGGCTTCACGACTTCGGTGAAGACATTGTGGTTCAGATACTCGGCGCCATCGGGGCCATGCATGACGTATTTCCATTCTCCGCCGGGCCGCACCTCCATTTTTTCGGTCGTGGTGGTGAACCCGCGCGGCCCCCACCAGTTGCCGACATGTTCCGGGTTCGCCATCGCCTCCCAAACCAGTTCGCGAGGCGCATCGAAAATGCGGCTGATGACGATCTCGCGATCAGCGGTGTTTGTCTCGGTATCGATGTTCATGATGCTTTTCCTTTCAGTTCCGCCAGCAGCGGCCCGAGCTTGTCGAGGCACATGCCCCAGCCCTCGACATGATTGTCGCGCGATTCCTTCGAGCGCAGGTTGACGTGCTCCAGCGTCAGTTTGGTCTTGCCGGGCCCCGCATCTTCAAAGCGCAACGTCAGCGTCGTCCAGTGCTCCGGCTTGCCATCGTCGCCGATCCACGCGTGGCTCGTCACGATCAGCTCATTCTCGATGATCTTCTCGTAAACGCCCTCCATCGGATACGGCTCGCCATCCGGCGAACGCATGTCGCTGCGCCATTTGCCGCCGACGCGAAAATCGCCGATCGACGACGGGATGGTGAATCCCTTCGGGCACATCCAGCGGTTGATGTGCTCCGTCTTGCTGCACGCCTCGAAAACCAACTCGCGCGGCGCATCGAAAACGCGCTCCAGCTTCAGCGATGTGTCCGCCTGCGATTCCTCATTTTTTCTTTCGCCCATGATGTTGCTCCTGTTTTTGTTTTTCCTGCAATTCCTTCAAATAGACCTCCAGCCGGTCGAAGCTCTCTTCCCAGAACTGCCGGTAATCCTCGAGATAAGCGACCGCCTCCTTCATCGGCTTCGCCTCCAGCCGGCACGGCCGCCATTGCGCCTCGCGCCCGCGCGCAATCAGCCCGCACCGCTCCAGCACCTTCAAGTGCTTCGAGATCGCCGGCAGACTCATCTTGAACGGCGCCGCCAATTCCGTGACCGAAATTTCTCCCCGCGCCAGGCGCGCCAGAATCGCCCGGCGCGTCGGATCGGCCAGGGCAGCGAAAGTCAGGCTGAGAACATCGGCGGACATGTTATTTAACCTTTCGGTTAAATACACACCATTCCGCGTCCCACGTCAAGCGGAATAGGACTTATGGGACTTATACGACCTATAGGACGCGCGGGCATCCGTCCTATAAGTCTTATAAGTCCTATAAGTCCCATTTCCCCTGCCAGAAAATGGTGCTACGCATCGCACGTCCTGCGGTCGACACGCGGTTGTAAGCAGTATTTTTCATTTTTTTGAAATTTTTCGCGCGCGGAATGCGCTTCTCATGCGTCAGGGCTGTATCGGCTAGCGTTCTGGAACGCGAACCCCATCCTTTATGCGATCCTGCTTCAAGCCTTCCCTGGCCAGCCGCGCCTCGGCGCGATCCCTCATCGTGGCCTGCATGCCTGCCGCCGCCATCGCGTTCGTGGCCCATTCACCGGCGCTGGGCGCGGCTTTCGGCCCGGCGCCGAATCGGGATTTGACGGAGGACGACAATGCCAGCGCGGGCACGAATGGCCCTCCCACCCATGTCCCCGGCACGAACAACAGCGGCAGCGCGACCAATCGCGATTGGCCACCCGAATACCCGGTGGACGGCTTTCGCCGCTGAAGGCTCGAAGCTTGCCGGGTAACCTCGATAACCTACTCTCCTTAATATGCGGCCCGGAATGAAGCCCTCCATCGCAAGCCGCACCTCGGTGCGAGGTCTCATCATCACGTGCCTGCCCGCCGCCGCGATGGGAGTCATCGCGAATTCTCCCGCGCTGGGCGCGGTCTTTAATTCACCCGCCAATCAGGGCCTCACGATTGACGACAATACCGCCGCGAGCACCAACGCTTCCGGCACCAATGGGATTGGCACGACGAACAACAGCGGTGAGCACGTGCCCATTGGTATGCACGGCATTCGAGGCTAACGCCCGGCACCTGAGTATCGAAACATCACGGAAACCCCTTCCATGCGAACCAAATTCAAACCCTCCACCTCCAGCCGCACCTCGGTTCGCAGCCTCCTCATCGCGTGCCTGCCCACTGCCGGGCTGGGAGTCCTCGCCAATTCCCCCGTGCTGGGCGCGGTCTTTAATTCATCCGCCAACCAAGGCCTGGCTATTGACGACAACGCCGCCGCGAGCACCAACGCACCCGGCACAAATGGGATTGGCAGGACGACCAACAGCGAGGAGCACATGCCCCTTCCTCTGAATGGCATTCGAGGCTAACGCCCGGCACCTGAATATCGAAATCCACCACGAAACTCCCTCCATGCGACACAAGTTGAACCCTTCCATCGCGAGCCGCACCTCGGTTCGAGGCCTCATCATCGCGTGCATGCCCGCCGCCGCGTTGGGAGTCATCGCGAATTCTCCCGCGCTAGGTGCGGTCTTTAATTCACCAGCCAATCAGGGCCTGACGGCGGACGACAATACCGCCGCGAGCACGAACGGTCCAGGCACCCACACTCCCAGCACCAACAGCAGTGCAGATACCAATATCCTTGAACAAATTGTTGCCGGCCAGCGCGGCTAGATCATGACAAAATATAGTGCACCGTTATGGGTAGCCCCGACAACTTGTTGTCGGGGTGCCTCGACCGAAACTTCGGTCGAGGCACAAGAAGCAGCCGAAAGAGTGCGAGGCCCCCTGGGGCTGCTTCTTGTGCGCTGCGCGCACCCGGACAACAAGTTGTCCGGGCTACCCATAGTACGTGCCCCCTTCTTTAAAGAGCTTTAAGCTCGGCACACTCAACCGCGATCGATCAAGGAACTACCCCTTATGCTAACCAAATTCAAACCCTCCACATCGAGCCGCACCTCGGTACGAGGACTCATCATCGCGTGCATGCCCGCCGCCGTGTTGGGAGTCATCGCCAATTCTCCTGCGCTGGGCGCGGTCTTCAATCCATCTTCCAATCAGGGCCTGACGGCTGACGACAACGCCGCCGCGAGCACGAACGGTGCAGGCACTCACTATACCAGCACGAACAGCAGCAGTGCGGACACCAATTTTGACAGAGGGGTAACTTGGGAAGGCATTCGCGGCTAACCGCGGCACTTTCAACATGCTATCGATTCAAGGAACCACCACTTATGCGAACCAAATTCAAACCCTCCACCTCGAGCCGCACCTCGGTACGAGGACTCATCGTCGCATGCATGCCCTCCGCCGCATTGGGAGTCATCGCCAATTCGCCTGCGCTGGGCGCGGTCTTCAACCCGCCCGCCAATCAGGGCCTGACCGTTGAGGACAACGCCGCCGCGAGCACGAACAGTGCAAGCCACCACGCTCCCAGCACGAACAGCGGCAGCGCGGGCACCAATCGTGACGTACCGCAAGTCTGGGCCGGCATTCGCGGCTAACCGCCCTCCGAGAAGTCCATGCTGGCCACCGATGAGCTGATAGTCGGAGCCAATGGCTATCTCGGCCACTATCTGGCGGCCTCCCGGCGCGGGGCGCGGTGCATCCTGCACTCGGCTTCCTCGCCGACTCCGGCCTGCGCGGCGACGGGTCTGCCTTTTGTGCGGGAGGACTTGTGCCAATCGTGGGAACTGCTCGGGCGGTTGAATCCCTCGACGGTTTATCTGCTGGCGCGCCCGGTCACGCAAAAGGCCGACGTGCTGCTGAAGTTTGGCCTCAACGTGCAGGCCGTGCTGCAGGAGTGGGCCGATCGCGGCTGCCTCCGGCGCGTCGTCTTCGCCTCGACCCAGCTCGTCTACGCCACGCCGCCCGACGACAAGCCCATCGACGTCGACTTCCCGCTCGCCCCGGAGACGCCCTACGATTTTCACAAGACGGCGATGGAATTCCATCTGCAGTTGCTGGCCCGTCATCCGGCCCAACCACGGGTGGAAATTTACCGGCTGCCGCTTCTCGCCGGCCGGAAGCCGCCCGGTGCGCAGCCACGGCCGCAGTTCATTTACTCCTGGCGGGACGCCTACGCGCGCGGCGATTCCTGGCCTTTCCCGAATGCCGACGCCGACGCCATCCGCTGGGGCACCTCCTGGGTTCATGTCGATGACGTCGTCGAACGGATGACGCGCGAGGCGCCCCCGGGCCAGGGACGGTGCGACCTGGTCCAGCCCGTGTCCGGCTCGTTCACCTATTGGGAAATGCACCAGCATCTCTGCAAGCGATTCGGCACGGCGCGGTCGGCGCAGTCGCTCCATCTGCCCCGCACCTGTTTTTTCCTGAAGGACAATGCCCACCTGCCGGCCCGCGGCCTGGAAGAAGCGCTGGAGGACCGATGAACGTGATTCATTTGGAACTGCCCCGGCACTTCACCTTTACGGTGAAGGAGTACCAGGTCGAGGCGAAGCGCGGGCTCGAGGAGGACGGCCATGGTTTCCGGCAACTCGACCTCAATATCGAGTTCTGGCGCTGGCTGCTCGATCTCGCCACGCCGCAGAATCCCGCCGGTTGCTTCGGCGCGCTGGCCTCGGCCTCGACCGCGGGCGCGATGGCCGCGGGCCTTGTCCAGGTGCGGGCGCAACTGCGCGATATCGCCCTCTACTACGGACTGGAAATCGGCCTCGGCGGCCTGCGCCTTCGGAAGGCGGTGCTCGATTCTTCCAAGGCGATGGGTTGCCTCATCGGCAACTATCATGGGGGCGGGCTTTTCGCCGGTTTTTTTCAGGAGCTGGACGCGAAGTATCAGCTCTCGGATGCCGGCTTGATTTCGCTGGGGCTGGACAATCAGGAGGGCGTTTTCTGGGCGCTGGAATTCGCCGCGTGGATGAAGTCTTCCGGCAGCCGGTCCCATGTTTGCATTGCCCGGCATTCGCATGAGAATTTCTCGCTTCAGCATCACCTGGACGATCTTCGGCGGAACGGCTTTTTCTTTTCGCTCATCGACTCGGTGATCGTTCATGAGGAGGCTTTGCCTCTTTCCCTGCGCGGCCTGGCGCATTTTCTCCAATCGGGCGAGCGCCGTCTCCTGACCAATCTCGTGTGGAAGGAAGCGGGCGGGGAGATGGCGTCGCTTCCGCTGGACGAGGCGACGCGGGAAAAAAGCCGGCAGTCTTTTTCCGATTATCGCATCCCGGACGATTACTTTTCCGCGATGCCGGTGCGCCGCGACCAACTGGTCTATTCCATGGCGATGATCCGCAACAAGTGCTTCTACAAGCAGTGCACCTTTTGCGTGCAGATCGCGAAACATCTGGAGGACGCCTTTTATGCGTCCGGCCCGGAGCTGGATCGGGCCCTCGCCGCCTGCCGGGAACTGAAGAGCCATGGCGTCGGCATGATGAATTTTTCCGACGAGGCGATGAGGCCGCCTGACTTGAAACGTTTTTGCCGCGCGCTGCTGGAATCGGGATTGAAGCTGAGTTGGGTGGGGCGAATGATCGCGAGCGCGAATCTGGACGCGGCCACGCTGCAATTAATGAAGGACGCGGGCTGCACGGAAATCCTTTTCGGCATGGAAACGTTCGACCAGGCCACGGCGGCCGACATGGGCAAGGTGACCGGGCGCGGCCCGGGCGTCGTGGGTGGAATGGAGGCGGTGGAGCACCTGTTGCAGGCCGACATCTTTGTCATTCTCAGCTGCATTCACGCCTTCCCGACGGCTTCGGTCCATTCGCTGAAGGCTGATCTCGACACGGCGGACCGTTATCTGGACCGGACGCGCAAGGTGGTTTTTATCTTCAACCGCTTCGCGCTTTTTCATCAGAGCGCGATCTACCAATCACCCTCGGCCTATGGCATCCGTCCCGAGGCGCGCGCGCCGGAGAGCGATCTGCAATATGCCTTCGCCTACCAGTCGAGCCGGCCGGCGCCGATCGAGGACGATCCGCGCCTGTCGCGCCTGCGCCTCGGGCTCGCGGAAAGCGAGTACGGCCCGCTGCTCGCCACCTGGGGTGCGGAGATTCTGGCCATGGCCGGACAGGTCGACTACAGCTCCGTCGGGCTCTGGTGGCGAGCGAGCCGCCAGCGCTCGCTCCTGCACGATCTCGCGCTTGAGTGCGCCGCTGTTTCTCTCCCGGATGCCGCTCACGCCTCATAAGCGGCCACGCGCCTATTTCTCCTATCACCACTAAATCACCTGTTTTTATAGGAGACTCCGGCTAAATTGGCCGCGACCATGCGCCCCGCTTCGCTCCGGCTTCAGGCCCAGATCTTCAACCTGGGCGTGCAGAGCCAGCTCATCTACCGCTGGAACTTCCTGCTGCGCGTGGCGGTGAGCTTCGTGCCGCTGCTCGGCTCGGTCTTCCTCTGGCAGGCGGCGTTCGCCGGCAAGCAGACGTTCGGCGGCTACACCTTCGAGAGCATGGTCGCCTACTTCGTCATCATGATCCTCGTCGACACGGCCACCTCGCCCAACGAGGACGACTTCCAGATCGCCGACGACATCCGCGAGGGCCGCATCAACACGCTCCTGCTCAAGCCGCTCGGCTACCGGCTCTACCGGTTTCACCTCTACGCCTCGGCACGGCTGGTGCACTCGGCGTTCGCCGTCGTGCCGCTGGGCGTCGCGATGATCTGGCTCGCGCCCTACTTCCACGGGCTGCCGTGGCTGGAGAATCTGCCGCTGGCGCTGCTGGCCGTCGTGGGCGCGGGGCTGATCCAGTTCTTCTTCTGCTTCACGCTGGCCATGCTGGCGTTTTGGATCCTCGACATCGGCAGCGTCACCTACATCATCTACTCGATCGAGTTCCTGCTCGGCGGCCACATCTTCCCGATCGACGCCTTCCCCGCGTGGCTGCACCACGTCTGCCTCAGCCTGCCCTTCGCCTACGAATACTATTTTCCCGCCGCGATCCTCATCGGCCACATGCAAGGCGCCGCGCTTCTCTGGGGTTTCGTGTGGCAATGGGCGTGGATCGGCTTTTTCTACGTGCTCAGCGGCGTCTGCTGGAAACGCGGCCTGCACCAGTACACGGCCGTGGGCGGCTAACTTGTGGCATGAAAACCTTCCTCCCTGTTGCGGGCCACCGCCACGAGCTTGAGGATAAGTATTCCGAGTTATTCGCAACGCCTCTGAGGCGGCTGTGATTTTCATGTGAGCAACTATGGGCAAGACGTGCTTTCCCGGAGCGCGGAATTGCTGAATCATCCCCTCCCCATGATCATGCCCGCTTCCGACTCACCGATCAAAGCTCCCTCCAAACGCGGCCGCGCCAGCGCCGCCGCGGCGGAGGTCCTCTCGCCCACGGTGCTCTACAGCGCGGAAGCCGAGAAGGCGGTGCTGGGCTGTATGATGGCGCAGCCGAACGAGGTCATCAACGACGCCACGGTCACGCTGCTCAAGGACGACTTCTTCGTCCCCGCGCACCAGGAAATCTTCGGCGCGCTGCGCGACATGTACAACAGCGGCGTGGCCATCGACACGATCGCGGTGCATCAATGGCTCACCGACCGCAAGCTGGCCGAGGCCGTCGGCTCGCCCGGCATTTTGGCCGAGCTCCTCGTCGGTTTCGCCAATCATCTCAACGTCGGCTCGTACATCCGCATCGTGAAGGAGAAGAGCCTGCTGCGTTACCTGCAGGCCGCCTGCGCCACCATCGTCGCCGACATCGCCGAGATGCCCGACTCGGTCGCCTCCGTGCTCGACCGCGCCGAGTCCGCCATCTTCCAAGTCACCAACCTCGGCCTCACGCAGTCGACCGTCCCCGCGCGCGAGGAAATCGACAAGGCCCTCGCGCTGATCGAGCGCTTCCAAAACCGCCGCGGCCAGTTGCAGGGCATGCCCACCGGCTTCCACCGGCTCGACGAACTCACCGCCGGGTGGAAAGCGGGCGAAATGATCGTCCTCGCCGCGCGTCCCGGCCAGGGCAAGACCGCGCTCGCCCTCACCTTCGCGCGCCGGGCGCTCGAGCAGCGTTACGACGAGGCCAGCGACTCGTGGAAGAAGCCCGGCCACGCCGTCGGCATGTTCTCGCTGGAAATGACCAACGAGCAGCTCATGCTCCGTCTGCTCGCCTCCTTCGGCAGCGAGAGCCTCGGCCGCATCCGCTCCGGCGACCTCGACGACCAGGCCATGCAAAAGCTGCGCATGGTCGCCGCCGACATGCGCGAGTGGCCGCTTTACCTCGACGACTCGTCCTTCCTCAGCATCAACCAGCTCCGCGGCAAGGCCCGCCGCATGAAGGACCGCCACAACATCGAGCTCCTCGTCATCGACTACCTCCAGCTCCTGCGCTCCGAATCCGCCCAGGCCAAGGACAACCGCCAGAACGAAGTCGCGGAAATCTCGCGCGGCATCAAGGCGCTGGCCAAGGAACTCAGCATCCCGATCATCATCCTCGCGCAGTTGAATCGCCGCAGCGAGGAAGCCAGCAAGGGCCGTCAGGAACCGGCGCTGCACAATCTGCGCGAATCCGGCGCCATCGAGCAGGACGCCGACGTCGTCCTCCTGCTGCATCGTCCCGAGGCGGAAAAGGACGAGGACGGCAACGAGCGCCAGCACGGGCCGATCATCCCCTACCACCTGATCATCGCCAAGCAGCGCAACGGCCCGACCGAGAAGTTGGACATCCTGTTCCACGCGCCCTACACGCGGTTCGATGATCCTGTGAGACACGAAACCCGCTCCAGAACATGATGATACAACCTTTACAATTAAGCGGTTCTAATTTTAAGCTTGCATAAGGTAACGGCTTGGCATAATTGCACTATTCAGTGCCCTCACAACGTCCGTCCACCGCCCGTTCCCGACTTGTCGCTGCCGTAACACAAGAGATTCTTAGTCGGGATGATACCGCCTCGTTTGCCATCGCAAGCGAGCACCAGCTTTGCCGTCGATTTAGTGTCAGTCGTGTCACAGTTCGGTTGGCTCTCGGCGATCTCGAGAACCGCGGCCTGATCTACCGCAAGCACGGCAAAGGCACATTTGCCCACGGACGTGCCACTCGCGTCCACCGGTATCTCGGCATTCTGATGAAGTCGCCGCACGCGGCGGAGCACCGGCCCTTCGCCGAAATGCTGCGCGGCGCGCAAACGGTCATGAGTTCGCTGCGCTCCGCCATCCTTCTGGTCAGCACCCCGCCGGAAGTGTGGCAGGCGGAAAAGGCGGCCAGCCTGGGCGGCGTCATCGTCGCGCCGGAAAACGTCACCCCGGCCGACCTCGAAGTCCTGCGCAATCGCAATTTGCCCTACCTGCTCTTCACCGAAACCGATCTGCCCGGCCCGCGCATCGTCATGAACCAAGGGAAGGCGGCGCGCACCATGACCGAGGAACTGCTGCGCCTCGGCCACCGCCGGTTCGCGCTGCTCACCGGCTACGATGCCGCGTTCGATGCCCAGAAGCGCTCCGGCTTCCACGAGGCGCTGAAGAGCGCCGGGATTGATCCCGCGCAGGTGCCCGAAATCTCCGCCCATGGCGATGAGAGCAGCATGTTCCAGGCGGCGCAAAGCATTCTCGAGCTGAAACCGCGCCCCACCGCCGTCCTGGCCACCGACGACAGCCTCGGCCGGATGCTCATCTACCACGGACACTCCATCGGCGTCAAAGTGCCGGAGGACCTCAGCATCGTCAGCTTCCACGACTGGCCCTACCTCAAATACATCGAGCCCGCGCTGACCACCGTGCACTTCGAGTTCTTCGCCGCCGGCCAGAAAGCCGCCGAGGCGCTCAGTTCCGCCGCCCTCACCGGCGAGCCGCTCAAGGACATCGAGTTCGAGCCCTGCTACCGGCCCGGGCAGACGATCGGACCGGCGCCGAAGTAGCCGCCATCCCGCCGAAGCTGGGCCGTGGATCATCCCGAAGGGATGGCACAGCCGTAGCCGGTGGTTGAGCGAACGAAGAGAACACCACCGGTTAACAACCAAAAACGCGATCGACCCCGGAGGGGTCGCACCGGTGGTTTCGGAGACCCCACGCGCTCACGCGCGCGGCTACTTCAAAACTGCAAATACGTGTTCGTCTTCAATCCCTGCTCGTAGGACTCGAGCAGGCGCATGCCTTCGTTCGGCTTGAGCACGTCGGCCTTGATCGCGCGGTCGATCTGCTCCTTCATCGCGCGCTCCAGCAGCGTCTTGTCGTATTGCACGTCGGCCAGCACCTCGCTGATCGGGCTGCCGGGAATCGTCTCCTCGATGTAGAAGCCGCTCTCCTCGTCGGCATCGAGGAAAATGTGCGCCTCGTTCACGCGGCCGAAAAGATTGTGCAGGTCCCCCATGATGTCCTGATAGGCGCCAAGCAGGAAGATGCCGAGGAAGTAGGGCTTGCCGTTGAGCGCATGCAGCGCCAGCGTCTTGCTCACCTCGTTGTCGACGTCGATGAACTTCGCGATCTTTCCGTCGGAATCGCACGTGATGTCCACCAGCGTGCCGTTGTGCTCCGGCGCTTCGTTCAGCCGATGGATCGGCGCGATGGGGAAGAGCTGCCCCAGCGCCCAGTGGTCCAGCAGCGACTGGAAGACCGAGAAATTGCAGAGGAACTGGTCGCCGAGCGAATCCTTCAGGTCGTGAATTTCATCCGGCACCGTCTTCGCCGTGCGGTACTGCTCGACCACGCTCTCGGCGATCTCCCAGAAGAGCGTCTCCACCTGCGCCTTGGTGGCGAGGTCGAGCAGGCCGAGATCGAAGCGCGACTGCGCCTCGTCCTTGATCTGCACCGCGTCGTGAAAATGCTCGCGCCGGTTCTTGCGGTTGAGCGTCGCGCGCAACTCGAGCAATTGCGCCACCGGCTTGGCCACGTCGCCCGGCGGCTTCTCGAACGGCTTCAACTTCGTTTTCTCGATCACGCCGAAAATATCGACCACCAGCACCGAGTGATGCGCCACGATCGCGCGCCCGCTCTCGCTGATCAGCGTCGGATGCGCCACCTTCTCCTCGTTGCAAACGTCGGCCACGTTGTAGACCACGTCGCGCGCGTATTCGCCCAGCGAGTAATTCGTGCTGCTCTCATTGGCCGCGCGGCTGCCGTCGTAATCGACGCCAAGGCCGCCGCCGACATCGAGATATTCCAGCGGAAAGCCAAGTTGCTTGAGCTTCGCGTAGTAACGCGCCGCCTCGCGCACGGCCCGCTTTACCGTCTGGATGTCGGGAATCTGCGAGCCGATGTGGAAATGCATCAGCTTGAGGCAATCCTCCATGCCGCGCGACTTGAGCAGTTCGGTCGCCTCCATGACTTCGCTGGTCGAGAGGCCGAACTTCGCGTTCTCGCCGCCGGAGGTCGCCCACTTGCCCGAGCTTTTCGCCAGGAGCCGGATGCGCACGCCGATGATCGGCTTCACGTTGAGCTGCTGCGACACGTCGAGAATCGCCTTCAGCTCCTCGACCTTTTCAACGACCATGATGATCGTCTTGCCCAGCTTGCGCCCGAGCAGCGCCATCTGGATATAAAGCGAGTCCTTGTAGCCGTTGCAAATCATCAGCGCCTCGGGATCGCGATGAATGGCCAGCGCCGCGAAGAGCTCCGGCTTGCTGCCGACCTCGAGGCCGAATTTGTAGGGGCTGCCGGCGTCCATGATCTCTTCGACGACTTCGCGGAGCTGGTTCACCTTGATCGGGAACACGCCGCGGTAAGGCGCCTGGTAGCCGGCCTCCGCGATGGCCGCGCGGAACTCCTCATTAAGCACCTGCACGCGGTGGCGCAGCAAATCCTGAAAACGCAGCAGCAGCGGGAAGGTCAGGCCGCGGTCGCGCGCCTCTTCCACCACCGCCATCATGTCGAGCGCCGGGCCCTGGTCCTGCACCGGACGGACCGTCATGTTGCCGGCGTCGTTCACGCCGAAGTAACCGTTGCCCCAGCGGGCGATATTGTAAGTCTGCAGCGCGCGGGCGACATCCCACGGTTCCGACGAGTTCGACATTTCGCCTCTTCTATAAGTCGTGCGCCAGCAAATGCAATGCGTACCGCAAAAAACTTTGTGGCAATCGCGTGACGGGCGCCATCGGACATGACGGAATTACGGAATTTCCCAAATTAACGGAATTGGGATTGGGGGTGAGTTCACCAACCCCTCCCCCTAATTCCGTTAATTCCGAGAATTTGGTAATTCCGTCAAAATCCTTGGCGTGGCGCTTCTCAGATGTGGCAATGCGTCTGCCCACGCTTCTCGAGATACCGCTGGTGATACTCCTCCGCGGGATAGAAGTCGGGCGCAGCCACCACCTGCGTCACGATCGGCCGGCGGAATTTCTTCGCCGCATCGAGCTTCGCGATCGTCGCCTCGGCCTCCTTCTTCTGCTCCGGCGTGTAGTAGAAGATGACCGAGCGATACTGCGAGCCGTGGTCCGGCCCCTGCCGGTTCGGCGTCGTGGGGTCGTGATTGGCGAAGAATACTTCCAGCAACTGCGCATAGCTCACCTTCGCCGGGTTGTACTCGACGTGCACCACCTCGGCGTGGTTCGTGTCGCCGGAGCAAACATCCTCGTAGGTCGGATTCTTCGTCGTGCCGCCCTGATAACCCGACGTCGCTTCCACCACGCCCGGCACGGCGCGGAACGTCGCTTCCACGCCCCAGAAACAGCCCGCGCCAAACGACGCCTGCGCGAGCCCATCCTGCGCGCCGGCCTTCTCCGGCGTCGCGCTTTCCTTGCCCGCCTCGGTGAAGGTCATCGCCGCCGAGTTCAGGCAATAGCGCAGGCCGCTCGGCCGCGGACCGTCGTCGAAGACGTGCCCGAGATGTGCATCGCACCGCGCGCACGTGATTTCCGTGCGCGTCATGCCGTGGCTGCGGTCGACCACCTCCGCGACGTTCTCCTTCGCCACCGGCTGGAAGAAGCTCGGCCAGCCCGTGCCCGAGTCGAACTTCGCGTTCGAGGCAAAGAGCGGCAGCCCGCAGCACACGCAGTGGTAAACGCCGGATTTGTGATTGTCGTGAAAGACGCCGCAGAACGCGCGCTCGGTGCCCTTGCCGCGCGTGATGGCATATTGCTCCGGCGTCAATTGCTTGCGCCACTCCGCATCCGTCTTGATGATTTTTTCCATAACGGCAACAACGTACACCAAAATACGAAAAACGATAGGGTGCTGGAACGGCGCTTTTGAATTCTAGGCATGATCACATTTTGCTAAGGTGCACCGCGAATGAGTGACGTTGCGGTAAAACTTGAAGCCGTAGTTGACGAAGAGACGTTCGTAGCCTTCCTCAATGCCCTGGAGATCGACTTCAATCGAAATTCAGGTGAATGGCAAAACACTTCGATTGGACCGTTTCTAGAGTGCGCCGCGGCTTGGGCCCAGGATACAAAAGGAGGAGTTAACGATTATGTCGTGCCGAAAAATCCTTGGAAGCGAGCAGCAGAAATCATCTACTGTGGCAAAATTTATGAGTAAACGAGGCGTCACCCGGCCTCCCGGCAAATCAACTATGCGCACGCTGAAGCGATCCCGTGCCGGCCTTGGCGTGAAACACTTCCCAACCAAGAGCGCGCTCTTCGCCGACCTTGGCCTGTGAAATCCCCACTCGAAGACACCATCTGGGGCGCCAGCTACGGCTCGGTCGCCGCGGTGCAGGAGGCTTTCGACCGCATCGCGCCTGATTATCACGCGACCATCATGGCGAGCGTCGTGCCCTCCGGCGCAGCGCAGGCGATCATGCCGCATCTCACGCCCGACTCGCGCGGCATCGACTTCGGCTGCGGCTCCGGGGCGCTCGGCCTCGCCCTGCGCGACGCCGGATTGCGCGCGCCGCTCGATGGCGTGGATCTCTCGCCCGTCATGCTCGAGTTCGCCCGCCGGACCGGCTGCTACGGCGAGCTGCGGCGCGCCAATTTGCTTTTGCCGGGGGAATGTCCCGCGCTCGCGCGGCCGTACGACTTCGCCGTGACCGTCGGGCTGCTCGGCGATTACGTGCCGTACTACCTCGGCCTGCCGCACATCGTTTCCAGCGTGCGCCCCGGCGGCTTCATCGGTTACGCGGTCGAGTCGCGCAGCACGCCGCAGCATGCGCTGGAAAGACTCGCCCGCGAGTTGGACCTGACGCCGATCTGCGTCGTCGAGCTGCCCGTGCCCGAGGGCATGCTCACCGAGCAGGTGTACCAGTTCTACGTCGCACGTCGCGGGTAGAGCCACGCTTTCGATTCTTGGAGGGACGGGCTCCTGCCCGTCCGCAGATTACCGATTAATCGACGTTTTTCGATCAGGCGAACGGAAACGGACGGGCAGGAGCCCGTCCCTCCAAGGAAACCAGGGCGACGCTACGCCCGCAAAAACTTCATGATCCCGCCCGGCGTGTGCACGCGCACGACAGCCAGCCCGACCAGCGGCAGGTGCAGGCCGCGGTTGTACGCGAGGTAACGGCCGTGCCACCGCGGGCGATACTTGCGCTTGAACTCGAATAGCGACTTGTACTTGTAGAGTCCGTTGAGGTTCTCGAACATGAACTTCACCGCCGCTTCCTCGCCCGGCGACGACGGCCTGAGCGCGTCGGCGTTGGCCAGCGGCGCGGAGCCGAGGCTGACGTCGCGCACGCCATTGTCGCGGAAGCGCAGGATCGACTCGACCAGCACGAAGTCCATCACGTTGCGGCAACCGGGCCGTACGCGCATGAGATCGAGGCAGCGCCCGTTCCAGCGCGAGAAACGCCGCCACGTGGCGAAGGCCAGCACGCGGCCGTCCGGGTCGATCGCCACGCCGACGGCCTGCCGGCGGATCGCCTCGGCGGAAAACGCGCCCATGTCGAAGGCCATCTCCTGCGTGCGCTTGCCCTCGATCCATGCGCTGGAAACCTCCTCGAGCTGCTTCTCGAGCTTGTCGTCAATGCCGCTCGAGGCCTCGTACCAGCGGAAGGTCAGGCCCCGCTTGCGCGCCGAGTTGCACGCCGTGCGCAGGTTCTGGTACTCGCGGCCCTTGAGCGTGAATTTCGCCGCGTCCAGACGCGCTTCCTCGCCCACCTTGAAGACGCAGAAACCGGCGCGCTCGTAGTCCGGCACGAAATCGGCCGAGACCTCGTAAAAAACCGGCTGCCAGTCGCGATGACGGCAGAAAACCGCGAACTCCGCGATGGCCGCGGTGCGGTCGCGCGGCGCGCCAACCGGATCGGCCAGCGCCACGGCGAGATTACCCGAGAGCGCGTACGGCACCATGGCCCGTCCGCTCGCGGTGAAGAAATACTGCTTGTCGTCCATCAGCGCGTACGGGTCCAGCGGATCGTGCCCATACTGGCTGACGAGCCAGCGCGCCTGCTCGCGGTGCTCCGCGCGCGAGCGCCGCCGCGCGATCACCGGGCGCAGGATGAGGAACAGCGCCACCAGCGACACGGACGTGCCCCCAATGCGCAGTTGCGCGAAGAGATCCCGCGTGTGTGGGTTCACCGCCAACTGCGTGCTCGTATGATGGAGAAAAACCAGCTCGCTCGCCGTCTTCGCGCAGCCGGTCCACGTGTGATCGCCGACCGTGTGCTTGTGCAAGGCGTGCAGGCGCACCGTGCCGAAAATCAAAAGCGCGGCGCCCAGCAGCGGGCAGACCAGCAGCGCCGAGCGGATCGAGCGCGGGTCGGACTCGACCACGAAATATTGCCGGTGCCAGATGAGAAACCCGACGACCAGCAAATTCACCGCCGCCTGCGGCCAGATGACGCCGCGGTCCAGATGCAGGATGGGCGCAAGCATCAGGCCGAGCAGCGTGATCTGCCAGGCCAGCTTCTTGCCGCGCTGCAGCCCGGAGGCGAGGATGAAGAGCAGCACCGACATCAGGAACATGCGGATGCGCGTCGTCTCCGTGATTTCCATCGGCACCCATTTGCCCAGCCAGAAAATAAATTTCGGCTGGTAGCGCAGCAGCGCGTTGACCATGTTGAAAACCGCGACAAAACGCACCGCCCAGGCCAGCGCGGCCACACTCAAAAGGGGCCGGAGACGCGGCAGCAGTCCCGCCGCATCCTGCTGTGGGGCAGCGCCCTCCAGGATTAAAGCATCGCCTGGCAAAAGGGGTTTGTCGGCAGCAATCATGGTTGCGGTGTCGGCACGATCAGCCCGGGATCGAGTACCCAACTCACACTATCGGCAAATTGCGTCAGAAAATCAGCGCGATCATTATTATAATAGTGACCCGTCTGCCCAAAATCGTACTCCTTGTGCGGAGCGGTCAGCGAATCAAGCCAGGCGCGCGAGTCGATGGAGTCTTCCGTGGCGTGCCATTGCACCACGCGCAACCCGTTCATCGTCTTCGAGAATTCGTCCATGCTGAAGGTGCCGGGACCGGTCGGCAACACATCACCCTTGTCCGCCAGCCGCAGACCATACCTGCCCCGGCTGCGTGGATCAACCAAAAGCACGCCAACCAAACCGTCCGGCCGATGCGGTCCGCCCGCCGCCGCGATGGCCTGCGCCGCGCCCATCGAATACCCGCCGATGATCACCGGCGGATTGTTGTCCGCGTAGCGCGCGCGGATCGTCGCCGCGATCTTCGCCATGTCCGCCTGCAGGATCTCCAGCGAGTAGTCGGTGTCCGCATAGCGCGCGAAATCGATGCCCACCGCTTCATACGTGTGCTGCTGGAGCGTCTTGCAAATCGCCTCCTCGAAACCGCTCCAGCCGCCGTCGCCGATGCCGAAGAGAATGATCGCGCGCGGCTCCTTGTGCACCTGCGGCGGAAAATCGAGCACGGTGAACGGTCCGCGCGTCAGCGGCACCGTGAGGTTCACGCCAGCCGAGCCATTCGGCGCCGCCATCTGCACCGCGACCCACGCGACGATCGCCCCCAACGCCAGCGCATAGATAAAGAATGCGACTTTCCGTAGCGTCGAACCGAAAAGTGTTTTATTTTCGACCTGCTCGTCTTCTCCGTCGTCGGCGAATTGCGGCAGTTGTGTCCGCAACGCGCGAAGGAGTCGTGAGAGCAGGGAGTCCGGCGTCATGCCCAGCTCCTCCTCATCTCAGATCCCCATGTCGTCATCGTTTAATCAATCCCCTATGGACGAGGCCAACGCCTCACCCGTTTCCGTGTTGTCCCAGGAGCTTAACGCGGAGGAATCGCAAAGCCAAGATGTCGCCGCTCAAGGCACCGTCCTCGGCATTCTCGTCGCCCTCAGCCTTTCGCACCTGCTCAACGACACGCTGCAGTCGCTCATCCCCGCGATTTATCCGCTGCTGCAAAGTTCGTTCTCGCTCAGCTACGCGCAAATCGGACTCATCACGCTGACCAACCAGCTCACCGCGTCGATCCTGCAACCCTTCGTCGGCTTTTACACCGACCGCTACCCGAAACCCTTCTCGCTCGCGCTGGGCATGACGTCAACACTCACGGGACTCATCCTGCTCGCCTACGCGGGAAATTTCGGCCACGTGCTGATCGCCGTCGCGCTCGTCGGCATTGGCTCGTCGGTCTTTCATCCCGAGGCCTCGCGCGTCGCGCGCATGGCTTCCGGCGGACGCCACGGCTTCGCGCAATCGCTCTTCCAGGTCGGCGGCAACGCCGGAACATCGTTCGGCCCGCTGCTCGCCGCGTGGATCATCCTGCCGCGCGGCCAGAGTGAACTGGTCTGGTTCACCCTCGCCGCCATCACCGGCATTCTCCTGCTCACGCGCGTCGGCTTCTGGTACCGCGGCAACATGGCGCGCCTGCCGAGGAAGAAAGCCGCCGCCGGCGCCGCGCCCACCTTCAACCGCCGCGTCCTCGGCGCGCTGGCCATCCTCGTCGTGCTCGTCTTCTCCAAATATTTCTACCTGACGAGCATGACCAGCTACTACACGTTCTTCCTCATCGACAAATTCCACATCGCCAAGGAAACGTCCGAGTACTTCCTCTTCGCCTTCCTCTTCGCCGTCGCCGCGGGCACGTTCATCGGAGGGCCCATCGGCGACAAGATCGGCCGCAAGCAGGTGATCTGGGCCTCGATCCTCGGCATGGCCCCCTTCACGCTCATTCTGCCCTACGCGAATCTCTTCTGGTGCTGCGTCCTCAGCGTGCTCATCGGCGTCATCATGGCCTCCGCCTTCTCCGCCATCGTCGTCTACGCGCAGGAACTCGTGCCCGGCAACGTCGGCATGATCGCCGGCCTCTTCTTCGGCATCGCCTTCGGCATGGGCGGCATCGGCAGCGCCGTCCTCGGCGAACTCGCCGACCACACCAGCCTCTACTTCGTCTTCCAGGTCTGCGCCTTCCTGCCGCTGCTCGGCATGTTCACCTGGTTCCTGCCCGACCTGGAGCAGCGCAAACTCTAGTCAGCGCGGCTACCGCGCCAGCGCGGCGGCTGGGCCTTCGACCGCCAGGCGCCGTGCTCATTGATTCGCGCAACATCAACCAAAATGCGATCATCACTCCGCTCCCTGCGTGGAGTGCCAAAATTTGCCCCAAAGGGGCAACCTAACATAGCCCAGGGTTGGCGCAGCAGCGCTTACCCCGGGTTTATCGCCAAAAAGGTGGCAAGCCCTGAAGGAGACCTCTGCAAATTCGATGATTCGCGATCCCGCAGGGATCACACAATTCTAGCCGGTGGTAAGCCCGCGCGGCGGGCGCCACCACCGGTTTGCTCCGAAATGGCGCTCGACCCTGAAAGGGTCGCACCCTCTGGTGCGAGGCGCGTGCGACCCTTTCAGGGTCGGGACGCATTGGAAACTTACCGGTGGTATCGCTTAGCTCAACCACCGGCTAGAATTGTAGCAAGCCTTCGGCTTGCAAAAACCAAAGCAGACTTTCGCAGAGGTCTCCTTCAGGGCTTATCTTCCTTTTTATAAGCGAACCCAGGGTAGAAGCTCGGGCCAGCCCTCGCTTCAACCCTGGGCTACCCTAGGTGGCCCTTTCAGGGCCAACTTGCTGGCACGCATTATGTGGTTGCCCGCGAAAAGAAGCGTACGAACGGTCAGGAGCCCGCGCCTCCAAACTCCTCCGTGCCTTCCGAGCCTCCGTGCGAACCCCTCTTCCTCCCCCTCTCTGCAGTCCTCTGTGCGAAATTTTCCGTCAGGGTCAGGCTTCCTGCAACGCGCGGAGGGTCTTGAGCAGCGTCGCCGCAGTGTAGGGCTTCGAGATGAAATGCTTGATGCCGGCGACCGAGGCTTTGGCCACGCTTTCGTTTTCGTCCATGCCGCTCATGGCGATGATCTTCGCCTTGGGATTGATCTTGAGCAGCGCGTAGATGGTGGCGCGGCCGTCCATGACCGGCATGGAAAGATCGGTCAGGATGGACGAGATGGTGTCCTTCTTCTGCGCGTAAAGGGCGACTGCCTCGGCGCCGTTGCTGGCCGTGAGCACATTGTAGCCGAAGGCCTGCAGCGTCTCGCTGGTGATGGAAAGGATGGACGTCTCGTCGTCGACCACGAGCACGGTCTCGCCCGCGCCGCGCGGCAGCGGATCGTCCGCGTTGCGCTCGACCGGCGCTTCGCCCGCCGCGGCTTGCGCGGGCAGGTAGACCTTGAAGGTCGAGCCGCGGCCGATTTCGCTGTAGACGTTGATGAAGCCGCCGTGGTTCTTGACGATGGCCTTCACCGAGGAAAGGCCAAGGCCGGTGCCTTTGCCGACTTCCTTGGTGGTGAAGAACGGTTCGAAGATGCTGTCGATGATGTCGCCCGGGATGCCCATGCCGACGTCGGTGACCGAGATGGCCACATAGGAGCCGAGCTTGGCCTGGTGGTTCATGGCGACGTAGTGCTCGTCGGCCACGCAATTCTCCGTCTTGATCGTGAGAGTGCCGCCGTTGGGCATGGCATCGCGCGCGTTGACGCAGAGGTTGAGCAGGATTTGCTGCACCTGCGTCGGGTCGCCCAGGATCGACCAGGTGTCGTGCGGCAGGTCGAGCTCGATGCGGATGTCCTTGGGGAAGGTGTCGTTGACGATGTGCTCGATGTCCTTGAGCAGATATTTCGGCTGGATGACGATGCGCTGGCCCTCCATGCCGCGGGCGAAGGAGAGCACCTGCTGCACGATGTCCGACCCGCGCCGCGCGCTGAGCTCGATGGTCTCGAGGATCGATTTCTGGTGCGCATCGGGCGTCATGCTCTTGAGCACGTCGATCGAGAGCATGATGGGGGTGAGAATGTTGTTCAGGTCGTGCGCGATGCCGCCGGCGAGGATGCCGAGGCTTTCCATCCGCTGCGCGCGCATGAATTGCACCTCGATCCGGCGCTTCTCGGTCACGTCGGTGTTGATGGCGAGGATCGACTTGGCGCGGCCCTCCTTGTCGCGCACCAGCCACCACCGGCTCTCGATGATCAGCTCGTGCCGCTCGCGGTTGAGATGGTGCATCTCGCCGTTCCACTCGCCGGTGTCCATGACCAGCTTGTTCACGTCGCGGAATTTGTGGATGTCGGCGTGGATGAACTCGCCCACGAAGCGGCCAACCGCCTCGTCGGCGGTCCAGCCGTAAATGCGCTCGGCGCCCTTGTTCCAGTAGAGGATGCGGCCCTCAGGCTCGAAGATGACGATGGCGTCCTGGGTCTTGTCGAGCAGCGCCTTCTGCTCCTCGATCTGATGCTTGACCCGGTTGTACTCGGTGACGTCGCGCAGGATCTTCGACGAGCCGATGATCTGGCCCGTCTTGCTGCGCAGCGGCGTGACCGCGATGGAAACCTCCAACTGCCGGCCGTCCTTGCGCAGGCAGACGGTTTCCAGCGGCGAGCGCTCGCCCTGGTTGGCGCGCGCGACCGCCTCGTCGGCTTCCTTCACGCGGTCCGACGGGAAAAGCACGTTGGTGGACCGCCCGATGATCTCCGACGCGGAGTAGCCGAACATGCGCTCGGCGGCGGAATTCCACGCGGTGATGCGGCCGTCGAGGGTCTTGGCCAGGATCGCGTCGTTGATCTGGTCGAAAAGTCCGGCCCATTGCCGGATCGTCTCGTCGGGAGAAACGTCGGCCGGCGCCTTCGCGGCGCGGGCGGCGGGAGAAGTCTTCTTCCGGGATTTCAACGACACTTCCTTCATGAGCTCACGTGTGGCCGTGGAAAAGGTCGGCGGCTTGGTCAAAGTCTCTCTCCTTGGTGTTTCAGGCAAATGAATTCCACGGTTCCCTCGCAATCCGTATGCCTGAATGGTCCACACTTTTAAATGGAAGCAAAAACTTCTTCAAGAAAACTCTTAAAAAGATTTGTAACAAGCTTACGGCTAAAATCTTCACGAGCTCAAATCGAACGAAATAGGTCTTGCCATTGGGCCGTTTCCGTCATCCGCCGTCTCAAGAATTATGTCCACGGGACCGATACAAGCGCTAAGGCTCCGCCCTCGATTCCACCCGTGCCAATCACTGACCCCGATTTCCAATTTCTGCGCCAGTTGGTCTATGACCAAAGCAGCATCTATCTCGGCGAGGAAAAGAAGGACATGGTCTGCAACCGGCTCAACACCCGGCTCACCTGCCTCGGACTCGCGAGCGTCGAGGAATACTGCGCGCTGCTGAAGTCGAACGCCGAGCCCGGCGAGGTCACGCATCTCATCGACGCGCTCTCGACGAACTTCACCACATTCTTTCGCGAGATCGAGCACTTCCGCTTTCTCAAGGAGCGCATCATTCCCGATTTCCAGGCGGCCAGTCTCGAGCGCTCGCAAGGCCCGTTCCGCGCGTGGAGCGCCGCGTGTTCCACCGGCGAGGAGCCCTACTCCATGGCCATCCTGCTCGCCGCGTGCTTCCAGGCCATCGACCCCGCGCTCTGGCAAATCTTCGCGTCGGACATTTCCACCCGCGTGCTGGAGAAAGCGACGCACGGCATCTACGAGGAAAGCCGCGTCAAGCTGCCCAACCCGGCGTGGCTCGCGCGCTATTTCCAGAAGGGCCAGAACGACTGGGAAGGCCACTACCGCGTGAAGAGCGCGCTGCGCGACCAGATCACCTTCGAGCACATGAACCTGCTCCAGCCCGGCCTGCGCATGAGCGAGCGCTACCACCTCATTTTCTGCCGCAACGTGATGATCTATTTCGACCAGGCCACCACGGAACTGCTCGCCGACCGTCTCTGCCACCAGTTGCACGAGGGCGGCTACCTCATCATCGGCCACGCGGAGAACCTCCCGCAAAAACCGCGCGCCCTGAAGCAAATCAAGCCGAGCATTTTTCGCAAGGTCTCGTCATGAACCCCCACCGCCGCATTCGCGTTCTCGCCGTGGACGATTCCGCCCTCTTCCGCAAGGTGCTGACCGACATCCTCAGCCAGGACGAGGACATCGAGCTCGTCGGCTGCGCCACCGACGCCTACGACGCGCGCGACCGCCTGGCCGGCTTTCAGGTCGATGTCATGACGCTCGATCTCGACATGCCGCGCATGCCCGGCCTCACGTTCCTCAAGCTCATCATGGAGCGCAAGCCGATGCCGGTGATCGTGGTCAGCGCCCAAACGCCGACCGGCTCGCAGAAGGCGGTCGAGGCGCTCTTCAGCGGCGCCTTCGCCGTGCTGGGCAAACCGGACAACCTGGATTTCCGGGGCCCGTTCGGCGAGCGGCTCATCGCCGACATCAAGCGCGCCGCCGCCGCGCCGCTGCGCCGCCGCCGTCCCGCGCTGCTCAATCCCTGCCTCTCGCCCTCCGGCAAACTTCCGCACTACGATCCGCGCCAGATCATCGCGCTCGGCGCCTCGACCGGCGGCACGCAGGCGCTGGCCGACGTCCTCTCCATGCTGCCCGAGGACGTGCCCGGCATCGTCATGGTGCAGCACATTCCCCCGGGCTTCTCGAAGAGTTTCGCCGCGCGGCTCGACCGCACCTCGGCCATCGAAGTGCGCGAGGCCCGCGAGGGCGAAGTCGTCCGCCCCGGCACCGCGCTGCTCGCGCCCGGCGACCGCCATCTCGAGGTGCGCTGGTTCCGCGACCACTACCGTGTGCATCTTCACGACGGCGCGCCGGTCGAGCACCAGCGCCCGTCCGTCGACGTCCTTTTCCGTTCGCTCACGCCTCACGCCGGGCCGCACGTCACCGCCGCGTTGCTCACCGGCATGGGCCGCGACGGCGCCGCCGGCATGAAGGAGCTGCACGACCACGGCGCCTGCACGCTCGCGCAGGACGCGGAGAGCAGCGTCGTCTACGGCATGGCGCGCAAGGCGGTCGAGCTCGACGCCGTCGATTCCGTCGTGCCGCTCGACAACATGGCCGCCGCGATCCTCAAGTCGCTCGAGCATCATCACCACCACCACGGCCGCACCGCATCCACGACTTATGCCTAATCCGCAGCCCAACCCCAACCGTCCCACGGCGCGCACCGCGCCGATGGCCCCGCCCAAGGACCTGCGCGCGCAATACAATCTCGCGCCCGTGCCCGGCAGCGTCGACCAGATCGCCGGCCTCGTGAAGGGCACCAATTCGGAGATGCGCGAAATCACCCGCATCATCAACCGCGACACGGCCGTCACGCAGCGCTGCATGATCACCGCCTACCCCAAGGCCGAGATGCGCGAGAACGCCACGCTCGACATGGCCACCACGCGCCTCGGCCTCGGCCGCGTCATCTCGCTCATCGTCGGCGACCTGCTCCAGCAGGCCGTGATCGAGACCTTCCGCACCATGGTCGGCCTCGAGATGACCTCCGAGGATCCCGTCACCATGCCCACCGCGCCCACCTACTTCATCGGCACCGCACGCTTCAAGGGCCGCGCCTCCGGCGACGTCCTCCTCGCCTTCCCGCCGCCCTTCGAGCGCTTCGTCACCGCGCAAATCCTCGGCGGCTCGCCGCAGGACAGGTGGGAGATCGAGACCATCCACGACACGCTCGGCGAGCTCGTCAACATCGTCACCGGCAACCTGCAATCCCGCCTCACCGATGCCGGCCTGCCTTCCGACATGGGCCTGCCCGTGGTGAAGCAGCAGACGGTTTTCCCCACCGTGACCATTCTCGGCGGCTCCAGCGACCGCTTCTACTTCGTCAGCGGCGAGCACAGCCTCGGCGTCAACCTCTGCATCTCGCCCTTCGCGAAAGAGCCCTTGAAACAGGCAAGGTAAGCCGCTCACCGCTAAGCAAATCCCACCTTCCGACCGATAAATCGAACAAGTTCCACCCATGAGCGCCAAAATTCTGACCGTCGACGACAGCAAGATGGTGCGGATGATCGTCACCAAGGCTTTCGCGCCCTACGGCTGCGAGATTTTCGAGGCGAGCAACGGCGCCGACGCGCTCACCGTCGCGGCCGCGAATCTCCCCGACCTCATTTTTCTCGACGTCACCATGGGCGACATGAGCGGCCTCACCGTGCTGGAAAAACTGCGCGCCATGCCCGAGTTCGCCAGCACGCCGGTCATCATGCTCACCGCGGAATCGGGCAAGACCACGCTCGAGCGCGCCGACAAGCTCAAGGTCGCCGGTTACGTCGCCAAGCCGTTCAAGGGCGAGCAACTCCTCGACTTCGCCGCCAAGTTCATCCCCCTGCAACCGCCGGCCGCGGCGGCTTAGACTTATCGAAACTGGCCATGCCCGCGCCCGCGCTTTTCCTCGACGACCCGGCCCGCGCCAAGGCCGCCGGCAAGTATCTCACCTTCGTCCTCGGCGGCGCCGGCTTCGGCATCCCGATCCTCAAGGTGCGCGAAATCATCCGCCTGCTCGAGATCACGCCGATCCCGCGCATGCCCGACTACGTGCGCGGCGTGATCAACCTGCGCGGCCGCATCGTGCCGGTCATCGACCTGCGCATGAAGCTCGGCCTGCCCAATCCCGTCACGACCAACCGCACCTGCATCATCGTCACGCACATCCAGATTGGCGACGCGACGAAATTGATGGGCCTCATCGTCGATGCGCTCGACGAGGTCGACCAGATCAACGCCGAGGACATCGAGCCCGCGCCCGATTTCGGCAAGGGCACCGACCATAGCCACATCCGCAACATGGCCAAGGCCAAGGGCCAGGTGAAGGCGCTGCTCGACATCGACCGCCTCGTGCAGGACGACAACGCGCTGCTGCCGCCCGAGGCCGTGCTGGCCGCCACGGCGTAACCGCCATGAGCAAAATTCCCGAGGAGCAGATCGGCGAGATTCCCCTCGAACTCAAGGCCGACCTTGACCCCGAGCTGGTCGAGGAATTCATCAGCGACGCGCGCGAACAGCTCGAGCACATCGAGCAGGGCGCGCTGGCGCTGGAAAAAAACGGCCACGATGCCGAGGGCATCAACACGCTTTTCCGCGCCTTTCACACTTTCAAGGGCAATGCCGGGTTCCTCGATTTCACCGCCGTCAGTTCGCTCGCCCACATGCTCGAGTCGCTGCTCGAGGGCGCGCGCGAAAACCGCCTGCAGATCAATTCCGTCATCGTCGAGATCATCCTTAAGAGCCGCGACACGCTGCAGCGCTTCGTCGACGAAATCCAGGCGCAGATCACCGGCAAAAAACCGCGCGCCGTCGTCAACATCCCCACCGCCGCGCTCAAGGCCACGGTCAAATTCATGATCGAGGGCGGCGCGACCATGGTCGCCAATGTCGCGCAGATGCAGGCGACCTCCGCCAAGATCGCGGCGACCCGGCCCGTTGCCAGCGCGCCTCCCGCCGAAGCGCCCGCTCCCGAAACTCCCGCGCCCGCCGCCGGGATCGAGCCCGCATCCGAGTCCGACGAAATCCCCGAGCCGAAACGCGAGCCCTCCAACTACGTCAGCGGCACCGCGCTTCACGCCGTCAAGGTCAACACGAACAAGCTCGACGGCCTCGTCGATCTCACCGGCGAACTGCTCATCGCGCAATCGCTCATCGTGCAAAGCGTCTCCTCGCCCAACGTCAGCCGCCACATCATCGCGCGCAATCTCGACCAGCTCACGCGCATCAGCAAGGAACTCCAACGCACCGCCATGTCCATGCGCATGGTCCCGATCCGCGCCACGCTCCACAAGATGCAGCGGCTCGCGCGCGACCTCGCCGCCAAGCAGGATAAAAAAGTCCAGCTCGTCCTCGAAGGCGAGGACACCGAGGTCGATCGCACCGTGGTGGAAAAACTCAGCGACCCGCTCGCGCACATGATCCGCAACGCCGTCGACCACGGCATCGAGGATCCCGACGCGCGCGTGGACAAAGGCAAGCCCTCCCACGGCACCATCTCCATCCGCGCCTATCACAAGAGCGGCAACATCGTCATCGAGGTCGGCGACGACGGCCAGGGCCTCCACCACGAGCGCATCAAGGAAAAGGCGATCAGCCTCGGCTTCCTCCATCCCAACGCCTCGATCAGCGAGAAGGACCTGCTCGCCATGATCCTGCGGCCCGGCTTTTCCACCGCGGCGAAGGTCACCAACATTTCCGGCCGCGGCGTCGGCATGGACGTCGTCTACAAGAACGTCACCAACCTGCGCGGCAAGATCGAGATCAAGTCGACGCCGGGCCACGGCACGACCTTCACGCTGCGCCTGCCGCTCACCCTCGCCATCATCGACGGCCTCATCATCGGCGTTGGCGGCCAGCGTTACGTGCTGCCCACCCATTCCGTCGGCGAATCGTTTCACCCGAAATCGTGCCGCATCACCACGCTCCCCGGCGGCCACGAAGTCGTCGAAATCCGCAAGGAAATGCTCCCGCTCCTGCGCCTGCGCGACCACTTCCAGATCAAGGACCTGCCCGCGCCCAAAAACGAAGGCATCCTGATCGTCATCGAATCCGACGGCAAACGCCGCTGCCTGCTCGCCGACGAACTCATCGGCAAACAGGAAATCGTCATCAAGAACCTCGGCGAAGTTTTCCGCACCGACCCCATGGTCTCCGGCGGCGCCATCCTCGGCAACGGCTGCGTTGGCCTCATCCTCGACCCCGGCGCGCTCGTCAACCTCGAGCCCCACGTCAACGAGCTGCAACTCGCCACCTGAATTGCGAGGGAACCGATAAGTGACGAAATAACGGAATAGACGGAAAGGAAGCCGACTGAGTTTGAACAGGATTAAGATGATTAAGATGATTTTACACAGGGAAATCAGCCAATCCTCCCAATCCTCTTAATCCTGTCAAAAATTCCGTCCATTCCGTTATTCCGTCCTTCCCAGTTTCGCAAAGGCACTCGTTAAGATTTCGTCCCGCGTACCGATACCGAGGGCAAGCTCTATGCAATCCTGGACCATCAAGAAACTGATCAGCCTGGGTCTTTTCATCCTGATCCTGATCAACCTCGTGGTCGGCTATTTCACCGCCGCCGGCATCTCCAAGCTGAAGGATTTCGCGGAGCACATTTCCGCCAGCCAGCTGCGCGGCGTTTATCTCCTCGGCGAAATTCAATCCAACGAAAACGACGCCTACAGCCTCATGCTCCAGCACCTCCTCGCCTCCGCGAAGGACGAGGCCGGCCTCTACACCTCGCGCCTGGGCGTGGCCGACGCGCGCATCGACCAGCTCGTCACCGAGTACCAGCAGTCCGCCGAAATTTCCGACCATGACAAAGCCGCGCTCGACCAAATCCTCGCCGACCGCGACGCCGTGCGCGGCGCCTGGGCGCCCGTGCGCGAACTCAGCGCCGAACTGAAGAACCAGGACGCCTTCACCCTTTTCAAGAGCCAGGTCGCGCCGGCCTTCGACAAGCTCAAGGCCGACCTGCAGGGCGCGATCAATTACAACAAGCAGCTCGCCGACGCCAATGCCGCCGAAAGCGTGGCCATCACCGACAACACCTCGCACCTGGTCAACGCCTCCATCATCGTCACGCTTTCCGCCTGCATCGCCATTGCCTTCATCATCGTGCGCAGTCTCAACCGCGTCCTCACCGGCGTGGCCGACACGCTCGGCGAAGGCGCGCACCACATCGTCGGCGCGACGAGCCAGCTCGCCTCCGCCAGCCAGACCCTCGCGCAAAACGCCAACGAGCAGGCCGCCTCGCTCCAGCAAACCAGCTCCGCGCTCGAGCAGATCGGCAGCATGACCAGGCGCAACAGCGAGAGCGCGCAGAAAGCGCAGACGCTTTCCGGCGAAACCCGCCAGGCCGCCGAAACCTGCGCCCAGCGCACCGAGGAAATGCAGGTCGCGATGAAGGCGATTCAAAAAGCCAGCACCGAAATGGCCATGGCCATCCACGGCATCACCACCTCCAGCAACAGCATCTCCAAGATCATTTCCACCATCGACGAAATCGCGTTCCAAACCAACATTCTCGCGCTCAACGCCGCGGTCGAGGCCGCCCGCGCCGGCGAGGCCGGCATGGGCTTCGCCGTCGTCGCCGAGGAAGTGCGCAGCCTCGCCAAGCGCAGCGCCGACGCCGCCAAGGAAACCGCCACGATGATCGAGGCCGCCGTCACGCAAAGCCAGCGCGGCGTCGAGGTCAACAGCAAGGTCACCGCCAGCATCGCCGAGGTCGTGCAGAAGGCCAACGGCGTGCGCGACTCGCTCGGCAACATCGTATCGAAGGCGCGCGAAGTCGATTCCGTCGTCGGCCAGATCACCGAGGCCTCCAAGGAGCAGAACTCCGGCCTCGAGCAAATCAACAGCGCGATCAACCTCATGAACCAGGTCACGCAGGCCAACGCCGCCGGCTCCGAGGAAACCGCCAGCGCCTCCGAGGAACTGACCGCGCAATCCATCGAGCTCCGCGCCGGCGTCGACGTCCTGGTCAAGCTCGTCAACGGCAAGACCTACGCCGAAACCCACGGCCACCCCGCACCCGAGACAAGGAAAAATCCCGCCCGGCGCGAGCCCCCTCCGGTCAAGACGCTCGATCTCAATTCCCGCAAGCCCCGCCCCGCCGCCCTCAACGGCAACGCCAACGGCCACACCAACGGCCACGCCAACGGCAACCTCCACGACGATTCCTTCTTCGACATGTAACCGAGAGGGGCAGCCTCCGGCCTGCCCCCCGCTATTTCGCCTTTCGATCCCAACCGGAACACGTTTTCCTATTGGGCATGTCCTTTTTTCTATAGCGCGGCCTTGATGGCTGCTAAATAGGAGCCTTGAGGAGGAAGATTGGTTGGGGAAACGAAGGCCAATGCGACTTGCTGGATCGTTGTGGTGAAATCGCTTCCCTTGGACAGCAGGCGGATTTGGCCCGGACCTAGGGCAGGCTGCAGATCGTAGCATCGGAATGTAATCGCACCGGGTTGCGGATGGATTGAATCGGGACTGCCTCCTAGCCGTTCGATTATTTTGTTATAAACGGCGGTCGGACATATAAAGAACAATCCCTTTTTGCAAAGCGGCTCGCGCTGTAAGACATGTCCCTTGAAAATGAGCTGCGGCAAGATCCGCTTTGAAACATTCTCCCAATTGAGCCCTGCATCGCTCTGTTGCGCGGGAATCCTTCTTGCCAACAAGTCGTTTCGTTCCTGACGGTAGTTTCCCGTTGTGTCGATGGTTTGCACCTCCAAGGCGACGAACTCCATGACGTTGCCGGAGGTATCCAGCTTTGCGAGTATCCAATCGACGAAGAATCGGCCCAATCCTTTGCGCCCAGGCAGCCGAAGTTCTTTGCCCCAATGTTTTCCGAAGACGGCGACCGCATTTCCAGTCGCAGCAGAGCTTACGGCGTCTTTGCCAGCATAGAGTTTGACTCCTTGCCCGAAAGTATCGCTGGCTAGCTCCTGCAGAATCAAATAGTCCTGTGCATACAGTCGTGCCGGGCAGCAGATCGTTGGGAAACTTGCGGTCGTTTGCCGAACGGTACATACCCCAGATTTAGTTCCGTCCCGCAGGAGCTTGTTGCAGGGGCCGGCAAGGAACGGACATATCTCCGCTGCCCGAACCTTGCGCGGAGTGCTCGAAAAATCACGTGCCGGATAGCCGAATAGTTCCTCGATCGTAACTCCCATAGATTAAAATGATCGACCGAGAGAAATTGAACAGATTTTTCGGAACGCCCGCAGATGAGAAACTAACTCTTAAGCAGAAATTCGGGCTGGATAAATTTCTTTCTCCGTGGAGTCGACACGCCTTCGTCCGCCCGCCGGAGGCATTGGCTGACGCTTTCACCGATGGCCTTCGCGAGTAAGGGAGGCACGGCATTGCCAACCTGCTTGTATTGGTCGACAAGCAGACCATGAAAGCGAATCCTGTCTGGAAAAGACTGTAGTCTGGCTGCCTCTCGTACGCTTATAACGCGATCTTGCGTGGGGTGGAAGTAAGCCCCCCAGTGTGGGTCGCATTTGGTGAGGATGGTGCTGGCGATCCCGTTGGGATCGAGGCGGCCGTAACGTTTCGTGTGGTCTGAGCGTCTTGCTCGTTGCATGCCCGCCGGCAAAAGAGAGTGGGGAATGTCGCGCCAAGAACCTCCGGGCGGGACGTGCTGCAAGCGATCCAAGTTGATACGAGCGAGGCCTGAGCAAGCATGATTTTCCACCGATCCACAGGCATTCCGAAGTTGCGCTTGGTATAGGGAGTGATGGCAGGGGCCATTGTACTTAGCGGTAGCCTGCCCTTCCCCGCTTTCGATTTCGGGCAAATCCGAGATGGCATCCCAAACCGTTGTCATGGGCTTCAAAGCACCAAGGTGCAGCCCGGCGGGGACCAGGAGAAGGGATTCATCATTAAGTCTCGTCGTGAAATTCGAACGGCCTTTCGCCGAATGCGTTGGATTCGGAAACATGGCTAGGGGATCGAATGAGAGTCTGGTGCCGAGGAAAAAAGTTCGCCACCGCATCTGCGGAACCCCGTAGTGTGGCGCGTAGAGAATCTTAACAGTCGCCTCGTAGCCGAGTTCCCCCAAGCTTTCCAAGATTGCGCGGACGGTTTCTCCGCTGTTAAAGGAGATGATTCCGGGCACGTTCTCGATCAAAACCGTCCTTGGCAGGAACTCCTCCACAAAACGGAGGAAGTCCAAAAACAGGTGGTTCCGTGAATCGCCACGGCTTCTAACGGGGGCGTTGATGCTAAATCCCTGGCAAGGGGGGCCGCCCGCGACTAGATCGAGTTCTCCCTTTTTCAGAGCAAGCTTTTTACGGATCTGGGCTGGCTCTAGCTTCCGGATATCGTCAACGGATACCAGCGTATCCTTGTGGTTACTCTGAAGAGTAGCTGAGTAAACCGGGCTAACCTCGTTTGCAAATACGACTTCGAACCCTGCCATTTCCAAGCCGGTTGAGAGGCCTCCCGCCCCGGCAAAAAGATCAATTGCGGTATACGGCATGGTTCTAACCCCTTTCCCATTTATGACGGTCTTGGAACGCGAAGGCAAGTTGGCATAAGTAATTTTTTGCTGAGCTTGACGAGTGCCGGGTGAGGAAGTTTGTATCACGAGTCCGCTGGAGCTTTGCGGCCTCGCAGAGTTACCATTTTCCGATGGTTGAGCGGTTGACCCCAGAGCAGCGTAGCCGAAATATGGCTGCGATTCGCTCGAAGAACACCAAGCCGGAAATGCTGGTCCGGCGGCTTGTTTTTGCGATGGGGTACAGGTACCGCCTGCATGTTTCCAGCCTCCCTGGAACACCCGATCTTGTCTTCCCCAGCTTAAAGAAAATTATCGAAGTTTACGGATGCTTTTGGCATCGGCACCGGTGCAAGGCCGGCCGGCGAGTCCCTGCGACAAACAGGGGGTATTGGAAGGCGAAGATTGAAGGAAATACGTCGAGGGATAAGAAGAATAGGCGAAGGCTTCGTAGGCTGGGATGGAAGATTCTCGTTATCTGGGATTGCGAGACGGTAGGCACGGAGAAGCTGTGTATTCGAATAGCTCGGTTCCTGGCGTAAGCCCTTTTCCCTCAATTTGCGGCGATGGGCACTCCCCGGCCTGCCCCGTCAGGATTCCGCCTTCCGATCCAAACGGGAAAATGTTTTCCTGTAGGACATGCCGTCCCACCATCCCCGCCTGGTCATCTTCTCCGGCGCCGGCCTCTCCGCCGAAAGCGGCCTCGCCACGTTTCGCGGAGCGAGCGGCTTGTGGGAGGGCGTTTCCATTCGCACCGTGTGCGACATCACGACGTGGGAGGACAACTTCGACGCGGTGCATGATTTCTACGACGCGCGCCGCGTGTCCGGCGCGAAGGCCGGGCCGAATCTTGCCCATCGCACCATCGCCGAGTGGGAGAAAATGTGGCCGGGGCGCGTCGTGATCCTCACGCAGAACATCGACCGCCTGCTCGAGACCGCGGGCTGCACCGGCGTCATCAAGCTTCACGGCGATATCCGCCTGCTGCGCTGCTTCGACTGCGGGCATCAGTGGGAAATCGATGGCCCGCGCTACGATCGCCAGGGCTGCCCCGGGTGCGCGTCCAACCGCGTGAAGCCGGGCGTCGTTTTCTTCGGCGAGGCCGCGCCGCGTTATGACGACCTCCACCACGTCGTCGCGGGACTGCGCGAGGTGGACACGGTCGTCGTGGTCGGCACCTCGGGCACGGTCCTGCCGGCGGACCAGCTCTTCGGCAACTCGCGCGCCTACTCGGTCCTCGTAAACCTCGAGCCGAGTCGGCAAATGAACGAGGGCCTCTTCAGCGAGCGCCACTACGGTCCCGCCACGCAGGAATTGCCAAAACTCACGCCCCTCCTGCGCGAGCGCATGCGTTAAATCAACAGGAGGTTTTACTTCACCTATTTTTATAGGCTCCGCAAGCGATTTAAGCCTTCGCCTTCGCCAGGTACTTGAGCGCCGCCTGCGCCGCATGGAAGCCGCACATGCCATGCACGCCACCGCCTGGCGGCGTCGAGGACGAGCAGATGAACATGGCCGGATCGGAGGTCGCGTAGAGCTGCCGCGTCGGCCGCAGGAAGAGCTGCGACAGCGTGACCGCTCCGCCGCCGATGTCGCCGCCGACGAGGTTGGCGTTCAGCGCCTCGAGCTTCTGCGGGTCGAGCACGTGCCGCTCGAGTACCACGTCGCGGAAGCCGGGCGCGAAACGCTCGACCTGCCGCTCGATCGCCTCGGTGCAGTTGTGCGTCGAGCCGTTCGGCACGTGGCAGTAGGCCCACGCCGTGTGCTGGCCCGCCGGCGCGCGCGACGGATCGAAGAGCGAGGGCTGCGTCAGGAGCACGTAAGGCTTCTCCGCGTACGCGCCCTCCCAGCACGCTTTCTCGGAGACGATCATCTCCTCGAGCGAGCCGCCGAGATGCACCGTGCCGGCCGTGGCGCACTCGGGCGACTTCCACGGGATCGGCGCCTTCAGCGCCCAGTCGAGCTTGAAGACGCCGGGGCCGTACTGGTACTTCTCGAGCTTCTTGCGATAAGCCGGCGTCAGCCGCTCGCCCGCGACTCTGAGAATCTGCCTCGGCGTCAGGTCGAGCAGGATCACGCGCGAAGGCGGCATCTGCGCGAGGAAGCTGATGGGCGACGACGTCACGATCCGCCCGCCGAGCGACTGCAGGTGCGCCGCGAGCGCGTTCGCGATGGCCTGCGATCCGCCGCGTGGAATCGGCCAGCCCTCGGCGAATCCGGCCAGCGCGAGCACCAGGCCGGCGGCGCTGCTGGCCGTGGCCGTCAGCGGCAAAACGGAGTGCGCGGCGATGCCGCCGAACAGCGCCCGCGCCTGTGGCGTCGAGAACCTGCGCGCGACGGCCGCGGCGGAACGGAGCGCATCCAATCCAAACTCGCCCATGACCATCGGCTTCGAGGGAAAGCGCAGCGGCCCGAGCAAGTCGCGCTTGAGATCGGGCCAGTTCTTCAGCGAGAGCTCGAACAAGCGCCGCCACGCCTTCCCGTCCTTGCCCAGGGCCGCCGCCGTCGCCTCGAGCGAATTCTGCAGCAGCGCCGGCGGCCCGTCGTCGAGCGGATGCGCCAACGGCACGGGCGGCTGGATCCATTCGAGTCCGTGCTGGTCCAGCGGCAGCGACTGGAAAAACGGCGACGCGATGCCCAGCGGGTGCACCGCCGAGCAAACATCGTGCACGAAGCCCGGCAACGTCAGCTCGGCCGACTTCGCGCCGCCGCCGATCACGTCCTGCGCCTCGTAGACCACGATCTCCCGGCCCGCGCGGGCGAGCGTGATCGCGGCAGACAAGCCGTTGGGTCCTGACCCGATAACTACCGCGTCCAACATGTGTTCACTATGACCCTAGCGGAGAATCCGTGCGAATCCAGCCGGGCCTTGCCTCTTCTTTGCGTAGGGTTAGCCTTGGGTATGCCTTCCTTCCTCCAAAAGACTTTTTGCGCCGGCCTGGTCCTGCTCGTTGCTTCCTTCGGCGTGTCGCATGCGCAAACCGCAGCCGGCCTCGCCTCGAAATTCAGCTACCACCTCGTCAAGCTGGACAAGGGCCAGCTCAAGCCCCTCGACACCGCCAGCCTGAATGGCGTGAAATACTTCGCCTTCTATTACTCCGCATCCTGGTGCCCGCCCTGCCGCGCGTTCACGCCGAAGCTGGTCGAGTTCTACAACGAATTCAAACCCCAGCACCCCAACTTCGAACTCATCTTCGTCAATCACGACAACAACGCCGACGACATGTTCGCCTACATGACCGGCGATTCCATGCCCTGGCCCGCCGCCCGCTACGAGGACATCGAGGGCTCCAACGCCAACCAGTATTGCGGCAGCGGCATCCCCGACCTCGTCCTCGTCAGCTCCGACGGCAAGATCCTCTCCAACAGCTTCAACGGGACGACCTACGTCGGCCCCTATGCGGTCATCAACGACATCAAGCGCCTCGTGCACTGACCGTGCACTGACCGGCCCGCGCGATTTTCGTAACAAATTTCCGCGCGGTTGCGTTATCTCGAGCGTCCATGTCATTGCTCCCTTGTAAAAACGGCCAAGGTTGCATTTCGCTCCCCATCTGATAAGCATGCCCCGGTTTCCCTATGTCCACCGAACCGACTTCCCACTCCCTTCCCGCCGACGACGTCGACGCCATCGACCAATTACGTCAGGTCAACACACAGCTCAGTGAGCAGCTCAAGCGCATCATCGTCGGGCAGCAGCAGGTCATCGAGCAGCTCTCGATCTGCCTCTTCGCCCGCGGCCACGCGCTGCTCATGGGTGTGCCCGGCCTGGCCAAGACGCTGCTGATCTCGCGGCTGGCCGAGGCGATGTCGCTCACCTTCAGCCGCATTCAATTCACGCCCGACCTCATGCCGATGGACATCACCGGCACGGACATTTTGCAGGAATTGCCCGGCGGCCGACGCGAGTTCGAGTTCGCGCCCGGCCCCGTTTTCGCCAACATCGTGCTGGCCGACGAAATCAACCGCGCGCCGTCGAAGACGCAGGCCGCGATGCTCGAGGCAATGCAGGAGCACCGCGTCACCATCGCAGGCCGCACCTACGCGCTCCAGGCCCCGTTCTTCGTCCTCGCCACGCAGAATCCCATCGAGCAGGAAGGCACCTATCCCCTGCCCGAGGCGCAGCTCGACCGCTTCATGTTCATGATCGGCGTCGATTATCCCTCGCGCGACGAGGAACTCGCCATCGCGCGCAACACCACCGGCTCCGATTTGCCAACCCTCGAACCCGTCATCAGCGGCGAGCAGGTCATCGCGTTCCAAAAGCTCGTGCGCCGCGTCCCGGTGCCGGACCATCTCTATGAATTCGCCGTCGATCTCACCCGCCGCACGCGGCCCGGCAACCCCGACAGCCCCACGTGGGTCAAGCCGCTGGTCAGTTGGGGCGCCGGACCGCGCGCCGTGCAATATCTCATCCTCGGCGCGAAGGCCCGCGCGGCCTTGCAGGGCAGTTACGTCGTGCGCATGGAGGACATCGTCGCCGTGGCCGACCCCGTTTTGCGCCATCGCGTCATGACCACCTTCACGGCCGAGTCCGAGGGCGTCACCAGCCGCGATGTGGCCCGGCGTCTCGTGGAGGAGCTGGGTAAAGCGGCGTAGGGAGCCATTCCAATGGCCGAAGACCGCCGCTCCTTCCTGGACTCCGCCGTCCTGGGCCGGTTAATGGCGCTGCCGTTGCACGCGCGTCACGCCATGCTCGGCACCGTCTCCGGCAAGCACCGCAGTCCCGTGCGCGGCTCATCGCTCGAGTTCGCGCAGTACCGCAAATACGTGCCCGGTGACGACACGCGCCGCCTCGACTGGCGCACCTGGGGCCGCAGCGACCGCTTCTATATAAAAGAGTTTGAGGCCGACACCAACCTGCGCCTCTGCCTGCTGCTCGACACCAGCGGCTCGATGGCTTACGGGCCCGCCGGCGCGACGCGGCTCGACTACGCGCGCAAGCTCGCCGGCACGCTCGCCTATCTTGCCGCCGAGCAGGGCGACGCCGTCGGCCTGCGCAGCCTCGCCGAGAAGCCGATCGAAATTCCCGCCCGCCGCGGCGCGGTGCATCTCGGGCTCGTGCTCGACCGCCTGGCCGAAATCAAGCCGGTGGGCGGCACGACGCTCCTGACCGCGCTGCACGATGCGGCGGAGAACATCCGCCAGCGCGCGCTCGTTGTCATCTTCTCCGATTTCTTCGTCCAGACCGCCGAGTTGAAAACGGCCATCCAGCACCTGCGCTTCAAGAAGCACGATGTGACGGCGTTTCATCTGCTTGACCAGAAGGAACTCGATTTCGACTTCGACCAGCCCGCGCATTTCATCGACCTCGAAGGCGGCGATCCCGTGCTCGCCGATCCCTCGCTCATCGCGCGCAATTATCACACCGCCGTGCGCAAGTATCTCGCGGAATTCGACGAGCTGGTGCGCTCGACCGGCATGGACTATCACCGCGTGAAGCTGCACGAGCGCTACGATGACGTGCTCGTCCGCTTCCTGCTCAATCGCACGCCCAAGCGCGCCTCCCGATGACTTTCCTGCAGCCGCTCCTGCTCCTCGGCCTGCCGCTGGCCGCGCTGCCGGTCATCATTCACCTCATCCATTTGTACCGCCGCCGCCGCGTGAAGTGGGCCGCGATGATCTTCCTCCACGCCGCGCAGCGGATGAACAAGGGCCTCTCGCGCCTGCGGCAAGTCCTCATCCTCGCGTTGCGCGTACTCGCGCTGCTCACGCTTATCTTCATGGTCGCGAGACCGTTGTCCGGCGGCTGGCTCGGCCTCACCGGCGGCGCGCCGGACACCGTGCTCATCCTCGTCGACCGCTCGGCCAGCATGTCGCAGATGAACACCGCGACTGGCGCGAACAAGCTCACCGGCGGACTCCAGAATATCGCCAAGGCCATCTCCGACGCCGTCGGCACGCGCTCGCATCTCGTGCTCATCGACAGCGCCACGGGCAAGCCGCTGCCGCTCGACCGCGCCAGCGCGCTGCTCAACGTCCCGCAGAGCGAGCCGACCGACACCGCCGCCGACATCCCCGGCCTTCTTCAGGACGCGCTCGACTACATCACCGCGAACAAAACCGGACGCACCGATGTCTGGATGCTCAGCGACCTGCAACAGACCGACTGGGACGCCTCCGGCGGCCGCTGGCAAACGCTGCGCTCCGCCTTCGCCGCGTTGCCCGGCGTGCGCTTTCATCTTCTCGCCTATCCGCAGCCCGCGCCCGACGATATCGGCATCACCATCGACCGCGTCCAGCGCCGCGAGACGCCCGACAAGGCGGAGCTGCTGCTCGACCTGCGCATCGTCCGCCACACCCAGAATCCCCAGCCGATCAAACTGCCGCTTTCGGTCGTGGTCGATGGCGCGGCGACCTCGACCACGGTCGACTTGCGCGAGAATCAGCTCGTCATCGAGGGCTACGCGGTGCCGATCGACCGCGCGCTCAAGAAAGGCTGGGGCTGCGTCGAGCTGCCGGCCGATTCTTTCCCGGCCAACGACAAATTCTACTTCGTCTTCGACCAGCCGCCGCCGCTGCGCTCCGTCATCCTCTCCGACGACGACACGGTCATCGCGCCGATGAACGCCGCGCTCTCCTCCGCGGCCGATCCATCGCGCCAGTACGCCTGCACCGTGCTCGGCACGAGTCATGTGGCGGAGATTCCGTGGAACGACGCGGCCATGATCGTGTGGAACGCGCCGCTTCCCAAGGAAACCGACCTTGCCGCGAAGCAACTGCGCGACTATCTCGCCGCCGGGCGCACCATCCTTTTCCTGCCGCCCGATTCGCCCGACGACACGAAGATCTTCGACATCGGCTGGGACAAATGGCAGCAGGCGCCGGCGGGGAAACCCTTTGGCGTGGAGTGGTGGCGCACCGACGATGACTTGCTGGCCAATACGCGCGACGGCTCACCCCTGGCGGTGGGCAAGCTCGAGGTGGGACGCATCTGCGGCATCGTTGGCGACGGCGTGCCGCTGGCGCGAGTCGGCGGCCAGGGTCCGCTGCTGCTGCGCTCGCTCGGCCGCAACGGGAATGCCTATTTTCTTGGCACGTTGCCGGGCTCCAGCTCATCAAGCCTCGCACGTGACGGCGTCGTGATGTATGCGCTGCTCCAGCGCGCGCTCAATCAAGGCGCGGCGACGCTCGGCACCGCGCAGCAGCGTTACGCCTCCGCGGGTGTCCTCGGCGATGATCCGACGAAGTGGAAGCAAGTCGCACCGGACGACGCATCCGTTCTCCCTCAAAATCTACCGCTCCGCGCCGGCATCGTCTCGAGCGGCGACCGGATCGTCGCGCTGAACCGGCCGCCGGGCGAGGACCAGCCCGCCACGCTGGCCTCGAGCGATCTGAACGATCTTTTCTCCGGACTCGATTTCCATGTGGTCAACTCCACGCTGGAAAACGGGCGCAGCCTCACCAACGAAGTCTGGCGCACGTTTCTTTTCCTTGCCGCGCTGGCGCTGGTGGGCGAGGCGCTGCTCTGCATGCCGCCGCCGCGCGATAGCTCCGCCCCGCCGAAGGTCACTGCCGGATTCTCCAAGCCGGCCGCACCCATTGCCGCCAACGCCGAATGAAAACCAGCGCTTCAATGGTCTTCGTTTGGTCGCCGTGGTCGCTGGCGATCTCCGTTATTTTCCTTGGCGTCATCGGCTGGCTGGCGTGGACGGCGTGGCAGCGCAGCGGGTTTCGCCGCGTCATCGGTTATCTCGAAGCTCTGCGCGTGTTGATCGCCCTCGGCATCGCCATCACGCTGAACCAGCCGGAGTGGCGCGAGGTCTTCAAGCCCGACAGCAAGCCGACGCTGGCCGTTCTCGTCGATACTTCGCGCTCCATGCAAACGCAGGACGTTTTCGACCCGCACAATCCCTCCGCGCCGCCCACCCTTCGCGCCGACGCCGCCAAGCCGTTCCTCGATCCGCAGGCCTGGAGTTCGCTCACGCAAAAAATTGACGTCGCCATCCAGCCTTTCTCTTCCGATGCGAATCCGCCGGAGGATGGCACCGATATCGGCGGCGCGCTGGCGGCGGCCGAGAAGAAGTATCCGCACCTGCGCGCGGTTGCGCTCGTCAGCGACGGCGACTGGAACGTGGGCGATCCGCCCAGCCAGGCCGCGACGAAGCTGCGCATGCGCGACGTGCCGGTCTTCACCGTGCCCACCGGCGCGGAGTCGCACCTGCCCGACGTCGAGCTCTCCAGCTTCGACGTGCCGACCTTCGCCGTCGCGGGCAAGCCGCTGCGCATTCCGTTTACCATCGAGAGCTCACTGCCGCAGGACGCGCCGGCCACGCTGGAGATGAAATCATCCACCGGTGAGGTCATCACCAAGGACGTGATCATTCCCGCGATGAGCCGGTTGCAGGACGTGATGGTGTGGAAGCCGGAATCGCCCGGCGACATCAAGCTCACGCTGACCGTGCCGAAGACCGGCAACGAGACGAACCTCGAGAACAACACGCTCGAGGCGCCGCTTTCCATCCGCAAGGAAACGCTGCACGTGCTCATCATCGAGTCGTTTCCGCGCTGGGAGTACCGCTATCTGCGCAACGCCTGCGAACGCGATCCGGGCGTTGAGGTCAACACGCTGCTCTTCCATCCCGACCTCGGCAAACTCGGCACGGGCCGAGGTTATCTCAGCGCGTTCCCGAAGGACGAGCAGCTCGCGAAGTACGATGTGATCTTCCTTGGGGACGTCGGCACCGACCCGGGCCAGCTCACGAACGAGGAGTGCGATTCGCTGATGAAAGTCGTGCGCGACCAGGCCACCGGCCTCGTCTTCATGCCGGGCTTCCACGGCTACGAGGCCTCGCTGCTGCCGACGCCGCTGGGCGATCTCTTTCCGGTGGTGTGGGACGACGCGCAGCCGCACGGCTACGGCACGCCCACGCCGGGCGGCTTCACGCTTACGGAAGCGGGCGAGCACAGCCTGCTCACGAAGCTCGAGGACACCGACGAGGCGAGCGAGGAGGTGTGGAAGACGCTGCCGGGCTTCCAGTGGTACGCGCCCGCGTTGCGCGCGAAGGCCGGCACGGAAGTCCTCGTCATGCACAGCACGGAGAGCAACGACTTCGGCCGCATTCCGCTCATCGTCACGCGCACCTATGGCGCGGGCAAAATTCTGTTCATGGGCACCGACGGCGCGTGGCGCTGGCGCAAGGGGGTCGAGGACAAATACCACTACCGTTTCTGGGGCCAGGTCGTGCGCTGGATGGCCTACCAGCGCAACATGTCGTCGGGCGACAAGATGCGGCTCTTCTATTCACCGGACCGCCCGCGTGCCGGCGCGGTGCTGACGCTGAATGCGAACGCCATGAGCACCACGGGCGAGCCGCTGCAGGATGGCGCGGTCATCGCGCAGATCACGTCGCCGGCGGGCAAGATCGACAGCGTGCGCCTGCTGCCAGCCAGCCAGGAATCGTGGGGCCTCTTCACCGGCGTCTACACGCCCGATCAGCCGGGCGAATATCACGTGCGCCTGAGCAGCTCCGACGCCGGCGACGCGCTCGACACGACGATTTCCGTGCAAGGCTCCGCGCGCGAGAAAATCGGCAAGCCGGCGAAGCCCGAGATCCTGCGTGAGATCTCGCAGCTCACGCGCGGCCAATTCATGGAGCATGCCACACCGGCGGAAATCGCGGCGCTCGTCGCCGCATTGCCGCAACCGGAATTACAGGAGCGAAGGGTTCAGCTCTGGGCGCATCCGCTTTGGAGTGGACTCCTGATGCTGCTTTTGG
>Ga0209611_10001237_pt1 | contig 42792 bp, 33 predicted proteins | sample S1TSphgellanicum_3_FD_187693 | JGI IMG/M metagenome (GOLD analysis project Ga0209611, IMG submission 187693) | Host-associated microbial communities from peat moss isolated from Minnesota, USA - S1T2_Fc - Sphagnum magellanicum MG (SPAdes) (version 2) | ecosystem: Host-associated > Plants > Peat... | reverse complement strand
CAAATGATGACTTTAGTTGAACCTCAATTTCGTGAATTGTCTTTGCTAATTACGGTGAACGAGCAAAGATCAATGGATTCAGACATTGATGCCCCACTAAAAACTTTAAAGGCTATGTAACATTATTAGATTGGAAAGGCTTACATGTGAAGGAAGGAAGTTCAATGACTTGAAGAGTGTGAGCAAATATTTGTTATGCTTAAGGAAAAAATTGTGGAGTGTGAAAAGGAGGAATGTCAAAGACCTACCCAAACATTGTCACAAAGGAACCACTAATGCACAACAAGGACTACATCTATTCAATTGAGACCCTAGAATTGACAACCTACAAAGAAGTAGTTCAACACCAAGGATGGAAAAATGCCATGTTTGACAAGAACTTTATTCCATTTTCAAAAACAAAACTTGCGAACTAAGGGACCTACCACCTAGTAAGAAACCCATCACAACAAAATGGGTTTACAAAATGAAATTGACTACTGATGTAAATGTTGAGAAACTCAAAGCATGTCTTATAGTGCAAGGATTTGAACAGAAAAAGGGTGTGGATTTTGAGGAAACTTTTGCACCTACAATGAAGTGGCCTATAATTCGCATAATAGTAGCAATGGGATCATGGCTAATCAAACATATAAACGTCAAGACTACATTTTTAAATGGTTATCTTGGTGAAGAAATCTGCATGATGCAACCTCAAGGTTTCATCATCCTAGGGAGAGAAAATCAAATTTGTGAGTTACGAAGAACAATCTATAGGTTGAAACAAGTGTCTAAAGCATGGTATGCTAGAATATATAATTTTTTACAACATCAAGGATTGATTAAAAGCTATTCATATCACAATTTGTATCACATCATGAAGATGGCAAATATTTGGTGCTCATCTTATATGTGGATGGTTTATTGCTGATTGAGAATAATCATTTAAAGCTAACAAACTTGGAAAAATAGTTGGAGAGACATTTTGAAATGTCTAAGTTTGGGACCATGCACATGTACATTGGAGCATAATTTGTTTACATGATTGAAGAGATCATCCTTGTGCAAAAGGGCTGTGTTCACAAAATATTAACCAAGTTTGGCATGTTGAATTGTCATCATGTGGAAACATCCATGGAAGAGGGATGACAATTATAAGCTAATATGGAGTTAAAATTATGTGATCATAATTACTAACAGTGCATGGTCAAAAGTTTATTTTTCCTCACACATACTTGATTAGACATAATTTACACAATAAGTTATGTGTCTAGATACATGTTTGCGCTTCAATATGCACACCTGCAAGTTATGAAATGTATTGTTCGATATTTAAAGGGGACTAGCAACAATGACATTTTCTTTCCAACAACAGCAAACACAATAGTGACAAGATATGTTGATGCCAATTGGGCTTGAAATCTAGACAAGAGGAAGTCGACAATAGGTTTGTTGTTCAAGTTTGGAGTAGCCCCAACCTTGTAGCAAATTGTAGCCAATAATCGCATTGTCTACAATAAAAGTAAAATATAAATCTTTGGCAAATGCTGCACGAGAGGTAGCTTGACTAAAGTTTTTATTGAAAAACTTGGATACTCAAAGGATGAACTTATCATAGTTTATTGTGACAATCAATTTAATATTTTGTTATTGATGAATTTGGTACTACATGTACGAATTAAACATATTGAGCTACATCATCACTACATCAAAGACAAAACACAAGCTAGGCGTAAAGAAGTAGTGTAAATTTCAGCCAATGAACAACAAGTGGATATGCTTACAAAACCTTTAAGGAGGATGTAACTTCAATTTTTAAAGAAACAAATAAGCCTATGTAGTGTAGGAGAACATTAGTATTTTGAAAATCAATTTGTAATTCAAGGATTAGATGTGAGGAAAAATGTTGGAAAAATCACACTTGTTTTTTTATTATGTGTTAAATTATAAAATAATCAATAATTTAGGATTTGACACATTGGACAAGAATTCTATAAGTTCACTAAATTGCACTGATAAAAAGGATAAGGAAAATGACTTGAAGTTCCATCATCATGTAATAATAGATTAACTACTAGATCCACAAATCAGTAATTCTACTGATTAGTTCTAATTACACCATTCACTTAGAAAAAGTAATTCAAGTTCCACCATTTGGATTGGTCATTGATTTGGTAGTTCATACACTAAATGACATGTATATAATAATATTTGTATGATAAATACAATCATCAAGGCATATTTAAGGCAATATGTACAAAGATTTATGATTATAATTTGTATTAGAGGATAATCCCCATCCCCCCAAAAAAATCACTTCTTTGAATCCCACCCAAAAAAAACTATTTTGGAAAGGGATGGAATTACCCCATTCTCCCCTCCTCACTTAAAAAAAACCCTTTTGGAAAAAAAAAAAAATAAAAAATTCTTAACCTTTCGACCTTTTTAAAAGAAGTTGCACCTCTAACTTGTAAGTTTTTCAATCTAATTAAATTATCCACTCCTTATACCCATTGAACCTCATAACCAAAAAAAAAAAACCTATGAGAAAGGAAAAAAAATTAAATACCCTATCCCTTTTGTTCTCTCTAAATTTCCACCTATAAACCTCATTGTACCACCACCCAACTTTTAAAAAAAACGTATATGCAAACCTATAACCTTATCCATTCAGCCAACTTTTGATTCTTTGACCCCTATACCCGCTCAGAAGGTGTTCCCACAATGCCTTTGTAAGAGAAAGCCAATAAATGAAAAGATAAAAGGACAAAACCGACTACATGTCATTGCTTCATGCTCTCCCCTTAATTTAAGGGGAGAACCAACAAAAGAGTCCATGGACATTTCCTTCTTTTCAACCCCTTGCACCATACACTATCACCAAAGTACATTGTTCAACAACATAGAAGTTTATGAAGTGAGTGGTTGTAGCCAAAGCCTTTCTTTGGCCATGTGAAAGGCTAACACTACTAGGTGGTAAGTTGCAAATGTTTTGAGGCTACATTGCCCAACTTTAAGTAAAGCATTGTATTTGGGGCAATATTAATATTTGTCACATCTAAATTTAGTGTTAAATTAATGTACTTTGTGTCATTGGCTCAAGTGTGAAGTTTGAATTGGTTACCCTAACTAATTTTTCCTTCCAAAATCACTTTTTGTAGTTTAATTGAATTTTCAATGATAAAAACTACTCAAAATAATTCAATATCTCTTGCACCTTAGGTTTAAATCTCAAATCACCTTCATTAAAATCCTACTCAGAGAAGGCTTTCCAATATAACAAAATTCCCTCTAATTTCTAGTTTTGATTAAAAAAAACATTTTCGAAAAAAATTCAATATTCAATAATTTTTCCATTGCATTTCAAAACATTATGAAACCAAGTGGAGGCTTATTTCCCTTGTCAAATTACCTCATGTATTGAATCTTGCCACTTTGATTATGATTTGATTAGTTATGATAGACAATTTCTAAACATCTTGTTCTAGGTGAATTCCAACTAACATGTTGCAATTCAATTTGTTAACATTTATGAATATATTGTCAACATTATTATACACACTAGTGCTATAAACTATAAGCTATAAACCTAATGTTCATATAGAGGTTAATTTGGTGGTACAAAACTTACACAAGTCTATGTATGGTTTTAAAATTAGTAAATGCAATGTGTGTATGTTGCTTAAATGTAGCTTAGTTCAAAGTGGTCCATTCCTTCACACACTTTTTGAAATTTTCATTAATGAAAAGTCTATTAAAAACCCCCTAATACCCATTTTCAAATAAGAAAATTCCATTTAAAAACACCCTAAATTTGTAATACTTCCATTCATGAACACCTATTTTCAAATTTTCAACTAAGAAGAGTTCATTAACAAAACCCTAAATGTTTAATAGTTAGGTAACTTCAAAATTGGGCCATTTATTTGCACCCATTTTCCAAATTTTTGACTAAGAAAAGTCAATTTTTAAAAACCCTAAATCTTTAGTAAAAACATTTAGCAACAGTATATACCCTACTACCTTTGTAGCTTCAACACAGTAAATTTTATATTATTTTTAGAAATGTTAAAAAAATTCAAATTCTGTATTTTTTTCCCAAATAAAGAAAATTTGTGAAAGGAAAACATTTTAGAATATTGAAGAACATTTTAGTTTTTCAAAATGAAAATCTCAAAATTAATTAATTAATTAATTGACAAACATGTGTGAAGCTACCTTAAGGTACCTTACATGGCACGATTTCACCAACCAAAAAAAGAAAAAGGAAAAAAGCCCCGCCACCCCCCCAAAAGTCTCAAAAAAGACAACTGAAATCTAAACATGGCACAAATGGCCAAATTATTATTATTTTAAAATAATAAATAAATAAATCTGTTAAAAATAAAAATTGAATATTACCCTGTTTCAGAGAAAATCCCCTTTCGGATGTCGTGGATCAAACTGAGCCGTCGATCATGTGACTAGATATTAATAGGAAATCGAACGCTCGGCGTTTTCAACTGATCTCAGGGAAACCTAATTTCAGGTAGGAAATTTTGGACCGTTGGATTAAAACCCCAGAAGTAAACGATGACCGTTGACTTCACCCTCTCGGAAACGCTTTCAGGAAATGATGAGGAAGAGAGGAGCGTTGCGTGTGCTGTTGCTCTCGTGCAAACAGTGTTTCTTTGCGTTTTACAATTTGCATTAATAATGTTGATGATTTGCAGCAAATTCGCAAGTAGAAAATGAGAATTTTCGTGCTTGAATTTTATAAGAAATTGGATTTTTTTTCCCCCAGATTTTTTGATTTCTTTATTGGTTTTTTTGGGCAAAGATTGATGCAAAAACCAGCCTGTTCTTGGACTGATTTCCTTGTTTCTAGCTTTTTGTGCAATTTACAATAATTTTGATGATTGCAGCAAATCGCAAGTAGTAAATGGAGGATTTGCGTGCTTGAAGTTGTTAATAAATAGGAATTATTTTCAGATTTCAAGAAATCGGTTTTTTTCCTGAAGATTTCGATGCAAAAACCAGCCTAATCTTGTACTGATTCCCTCGTTCTTTGGCTCATTTCTTCTTCCAGTGGTCATTTGAAATCAATCAATCAATCAATCAATTAAACAATCTGCGGGATCAAGGTCTTTTTTTTTGCATCAAACTTGTCCACCGACGTTATTGTGAGATTGATTCATTGTTTTTCTTGATCTTCGCCTCATCATCATCATCATCATCATCATCATAGGAGACGTGGTGGTATTAAGCCTCCCACAACTTTGCTGCCGTTGTTGTTGTTAAAACACATGTTGTCATGTTGCTGCATGGTGAGGTAACGGAGGAGGACTTGTACAAGTTATAGTAAAAGAACTGTTGCGAAAGTTTCGCTTAGCATATATATATATATATATATAAAGAGAAAGGCAGATCTATCGTGAGGAGTTAAGCTTGTGACGATCTGTAGCAAATAGATCTGTTAATTCTTTGCTCGAGAAAAAGGTTGTTCCTTGAACTTATTTTTGAAGTAGGTCGGAGAGATAGAGAGACGCGTCGTGGTTATAAGCGTCTTGTCGATAGTATTGGACACTGTAGAGGCAGCAAAGGTCCGATTCTACGTGCTTCAGAGATCAAGACTTGCAGAGGTTTCTTGAGAAAGAAGTTTGCCTTGTTCTGCGGTATTCAAGTTCACAGAGCAAGTGCAGAGGCTTCCTGAAGAGATTTGATTTGTTCTAGGGGATTCTAGTTCAGAGAGCAAGTGCCGGAGGTTTCTTGAAGAAATTGGAGTTGACATTCTACGCGATTCTAGTTCAGAGAGCACGTGCAGAGGTCTCTTGAAGAAATTTGAGTTGTCTCCGGGATTCTAGTTCAGAGATCTCAAGACTGGCAGAGGTTTCTTGAGAAAGAAATTTGAAGAGTTCTTGTGCTGGATTCAAGTTCAGAGAGCAAGTTTCAAGAACTTGCAGAGGTTTCTTGAAGAGATTTGAGTTCTTCTACGGGATTCTAGTTCAGAGAGCAAGTGCCGGAGGTTTCTTGAAGAAACTTGAGTTGACATTCTACGCGATTCTAGTTCAGAGAGCAAGTGCAGAGGTTTTTTGACGAAATTTATGTTGAGATTCTACGGGATTCTAGTGCAGAAAGCAAGTGTCGCAGGTTTCTTGAAGAAAATTTAGTTGAGATTCTACGGGACTCTAGTGCAGAGAGCAAGTGCAAACTCGGTTTCTTGAAGATATTTGATTTGTTCTAAACTCCATTGCAAGAAGCAGTGATTTCTTTGTGATCGATGACCTGCTGCTGTGATCTGTGGACTGCGATCATTGCCCGCAGCAGCTTCCAGCTTGATCTTCAGACTTGCCGTCGATCTTTGAATGCGAAGAAACTCGGTTTCCGATAGGAAGGAATAATTGACAAGAAATTTTGTCAATTAGAAAATTCTAAGCCCGTTCTTTCTTTCTTGACTCCTTGTGCTGCTCTCGACTGCTTGCTCTCTTCCGATTCCGCGGATTCATCATCCGAGGGAGTCGTCGTCGCGGGGGAGTGTGGTGGCTGGCTTATTCTTCTTTGTATGAGACGAAGAGACAAGATCTGGTACATAATGAAAGCCAGAGGGGATATCAAGACTTACGGAACAGTCACAGTGGTGGTAGGATACGCGATCTGCTCCAGTTTGCTCGCTGTGATCAACAAGTACGCAATCACGTACTTTCCGTTTCCGGGGCTTCTGACGGCACTGCAATACGCGACGAGTGTGCTTGGAGTCTGGACGGCAGGAAAGATCGGTCTTATCGATCACGATCCATTCGTCTGGAGCACGGCTAAGAAGTTTCTCCCAGCAGCTTTCGTTTTCTACCTCGCAATTTTCACTAACACAAATCTATTGAAACACGCCAATGTCGACACCTTCATCGTGTTCAGATCGTCCACGCCTCTGCTCGTAGCTCTCGCAGACTCTGCATTCCGAAAACAAGCGTTACCTTCCAAGTATACCTTTGGTTCTCTGGTCGTGATTCTCGCGGGAGCTGTGGGTTATGTGATTACAGACTCCGCCTTTACACTGACGGCTTACTCTTGGGCGATTGCCTATCTTGTCACCATCTGCACTGAAATGGTTTACATCAAGCACATTGTGATGGATCTTGGGCTCAATACGTGGGGTTTTGTGCTGTACAATAACTTGCTGTCTCTCATGCTATCTCCCTTCTTCTGGGTTGCAATGGGGGAGTACAAAGACATCGCCGATGCCATGTTTCTAGAGGTAAGACCTTGGGGTGTGTCGTTCGTTGCGGTGGCGCTTTCGTGCCTCTTCGGATTAGCAATCAGTTTCTTTGGATTTGCTGCACGGAAGGCAATCTCAGCGACCGCATTCACAGTTACCGGAGTTGTCAACAAGCTGCTTACAGTGGTCATCAATGTATTGATATGGGACAAGCATGCTAGTTTCCCAGGCTTGATTTGCCTTCTCTTCACCATTGTTGGAGGTGTTTTGTATCAGCAATCCACGACAACAACCCAATCTATCAAGGCCCATCTCAGTCCCGCAACCACCAAAACAACAGTTCAAGATGATGATGATGAAGAGGCAACGCTACAGCTCACAGGAGGAGGAGGAGGATCAGGCTACGAGAAGCCAAGTGCACTTGATGAAGAAACCAAGCCCATTGTGGTGGACTCGTCCAGGTGACTGACTGAAATGCCTCCCATTCCTACTGCAGTTCTTGAAAACCTGTGTGCATCGAGGGCCACCAGAACTCAGGACTCTCATTTCTAGACTTCAATTGATCCTCTTCTCCTCTCTCTTCTCTACCACAATCCTCTGCACCTTAACCCAAATGGTCTGAGATCAATTTTCAATACTAGGAGGCACTGACAACAAAACCCTAATTTTTACTTGGCTCAAGATCAAGGGTCCACACCCCATTTGTCGTCACTAGCTTGAGATTTGTAAGATTCCAAACTTTTTTGCTCTATAATGCGATGTTCCAAATCAAGCAAACTTGGGTATTTCTTAACTCTTAGCTGTGGCCAAGACTATCTTCTATAATAACTACAGGCACAAAGGTTGTCTTTTGCAACCTTTCTTCGAATGGCAATGGAGCAGCGTTACAAATGGGGCATGTGTTTTCCCCAAAGCATAGCAAGTCTCCATCGACATCAACACTGGGTGGGTCTGATCTTCCACCATGATATATCTGAATTCCATCTGCACCCAACCATTTGCCCAAATTGCTCAAGCTTGTGGATCTGGTGAAAGCAAAATAAGCTACCAGAGATCATAAGCTACCAGATCATCACAGGATTCCTAATTTGTTTTCCACTTTCCTCTGTGACCTGTAGCCAAGTTTGGCTTAAGTCCTTCTTGTGGATGACTGCCAGACCACTTACCTCATCAAACTAAAGAAAAACAAGGGGTGTGTCACACTGTGGCCTTGCCATTTACATTGAAAGGTATCTGAAGGCAAAAGAAGAACTATGAAAACTCAAATATTTCACCATGCAAGAATTATAATCTTCAAAAAATCCTCTAAAAGAAACCAAAATCCTTCAAGATATTATAACTGTATAACTAATCTCAAGTTTCAACACAAGCCAAAATATCATCTTACAAAAATCCTCATATAAAAAATAAACCTAATAACTAGGTGCCAAAATCCCTTAAGCAACTACTATATTCTATAATGAATCTAAACACAATATCCTTGCCTTGGTAGGCAACGCCAACAAAAATTCATGAGTTAAGTGACATTGTGTAATGTTGGGTAGTTTGAGAATGTACTTTATTGTTTTATGTGCTTGTTGTAAATTTTTTTTACAAAAGTATATTATTACATTTGCAAAATTGGATTAGAGATGAAAGCTAGAATGGCCTTTGATCTCCATCCTCGTGGAATAGTAAAACATTTGTTGAGAGTAGGTTTATGCCTTGTGACACGACATTTGCTGCCATCATCATCATCATCATCATCATCAATTTCAATTCATCATTCTTGCACTTTGTGTCATAAATTCTACCCATCCTTTCTCTTTCGAAGCATCTCGATATGATTTCCTATGGAAAGCATGAAGCCCTGTTGATAGACATAACATATCTATGGTCAATCCAAAAGATGTCAAGTTTGGTATGACGTCCAATTGGCAAGAAGGCTCCAAGACAACATAATGTCAAATGTGAATTTCAAAGATAATATTATTCACAAATGATTTCTGTAGCCATTTGAAATGAACATCATATTTGAATTTATCACCTTTTTTTTTCTTTTTTTTTTTCTTCCCCTTTTTTTTGAAAAAGAAAAGTTCATTCAATTGGTGCGCTTTTTTAAATGTGCATTGAATTGGTACTTCAAATCCAACAAGTTATTTCATAGAGAAAAAAATGATGTGATTTTTGTTGGATATATAGGATTGAATGTCTTTTCACCTTTGGATCATAGTACCTCTTTTTGGAAGGTGGACGATTTTAACCATTGTGAAGGGGGGGAGGAGAGGGGAGGGGGGGGCACTTGGTTGCATGTTCTTTTGAATAATTAAATTTAAGTACCAAGTTTAAATTTTGGGGCATGATGCACCATAGTATGAGCTTTTGAAGCTATGCTTCACAACTTAACATTAAGGTGCAAATTAAATGCATCCTCCAAGATGGCTTCCTTGCTATAAAAGTTTTTTGAAGGCAAACTTTGTTATAAATAACACTTTAGTTTTTATTTAAATGGCACAAGGAAAAGGAAAAAAATTGCAATCTAAATTTTGATTTATTTGAACACACTTGACATGTACTTTACAAAAGTTCATACTTAAAAAAAATAGATTTCATAACTACTTGCATTTGAAAAAAACTCAATATAGAAAAACTTGTTGAAATAAATTAAAATTTGAAAATTAATTCACAATATTAAAAGATTATTTTGTCTTTGATTATTCAACCAAAAGCATTCAATGTATAACAATTTTACAGATAGAAAAAAAAATTCAATCTTATAAGTAGATTTTTAGAATCATTTGCATTTTTAAGTATATAATTATATTTTTAATCAATAGGTTTAAACATTCCTAATGTTATGTCCAATATTGGGTTATTCAACTCAAAATTTTGCCACTAAATTGCAAACCTTCACAAGATCTATGAAAACTCATGTGTCAAAAAAGGATTTCATGTAAATTGAATTTCCCATCTTCTATGGTTCTAAGAAATTAAGCTCAATATGAAAATATCTCGATATGGCTATAGTAAGAGTGAATGTAAAATTCATTTGCATTTGAAAATTAGTTTGTTCATGTGTTTTTCATTCTCTTGACATTTTTGTTAATAAACTTTGGAAAAAAAAATATAATCATACTATTTTCCTACATAGTGCAATTCTCATCTTTTGATTGAACACAAAAGAATAAAAGGATTTCACATCATCCTTTTCAACACCTTTGGATCATAGTGACCTTTTCAATTAGTATTAAATTCAAAACATTGCTTCTTCATAATTTAATTGCACATTTGGCAATAAGCCACTAACTATCCAACACACAAAACTTTCACAATTCAACACAAGATTATTCATCTTCTTAAAATATAATATTACACCCAAATTTTGCATGTGTTAGTGCATTTTGCATAGTCTAGTGTTTGACCAATTGCCAATTGATTTTGAATTTCATGATTGAACATATTGAGAAGCTTTCAAATAACATGAAATCTTTTATTTTTAAAGGCCCTACTTGTTTGAAAATAAATTTGAGTGGAATCATTAAGTAATGCTTGAAAATGAAAGCAATGACCACAAATAACCCTTAAGTTTTAGGAGTAATATTTTGGTCCTCCCCTTGTTTAAATTTATATAGTTATTTCATACTACTTTTGACAAGGACAAGAAGGAGGAGCTTCTCTTGCTTTATATTTGAATTTACTATCCCATGAAAAAAATGGAATGATGATGAAGGTATGTAACTTTGTACTTTAATTGTAATTGATTACAATATTTATCAATCATATTCTTAGTATATCATTGGAGACATGTGGACAAAAAACCATGTCAATTTTCATGTCTAGTAATGTGAAATTGGTGATTACATTATAGCAAAAGTGTTTTGTTTTTGGCAAATTTTCATAACTTGGCAAAAAAGGAGGAGGAAGTTATAGTACACAAGGTTTTTTTAGAAAGACATGGGCCCAAGTTGCCACATGATGAAAAAATCTTAAGGTCACCATATTTAGATCTTGAGGTCATGGAGGTTGCCAAAATAAAGCAAGATCTGAAAAACTAAACCCTATTGTTTTGCTTGAAATCTATCTAAATTTGGTTCATTAATGTTGTAGATGTTTGCTAGTCCACCTACTTGACAAATTTGAATTAAAAAAAACACTTAATAATAGACACTATATCATATTTTATTCCAAAACCTAGAATTTGGAAGTGTTCAAGTTTTCATTTCAAATTAGTATTGAAAACCAAGAATATTGAAAATAGATAATGCCTATCATTGAATCAAAGTTCATTATTGAATTCAAGTCATGGTCTTTCAAAGTTCCAATGCATTGGAAACTTATGTCACAACATTTGACATTCAGATTTTGAGATGAAGCAAACATGGGCCTATGTTCACCTAACATAGTAACCTTTGATCCAAGGTTCATATTGTGAAACATTCATATCTCCATAAGCATTGAAATTTGTATGTTGTAATTTCACACAATTTTCAATTCAAAATATTATTTGCAAATGTTTCAAGGAGTTTAGTGAAGTTATTTCTAAAGTCACAAAAACTCAATGTTGAAAATTGTAGTTTGGTTCACACTAACCTGTCAAAATTCATAATTTGAAACAAAAATTGCAAAAAAGAAAACCAATGGGGCACCAAACTTGATTTTGCACCAAAACTTAAGGTTAAATAAATTTGATGTCTATCATATATATCTTTGATGTGAATGATGTGAAAGGATTCTTGTGTGAAGGTTTTTGTGTGCTCTGTTGTTTTTGTGGTGAATGTTCATGTGAAGGTGTAAGAACAAAAAATCCATCGTCCATGTGTAAAGAAAGAGACATATAGAAAGGCGAGAGGCATAAAATGAAAGCAAGGTGATTACAACTTGGTAGAGATAAAAGGTGGTTAATTAGAGTATGAGATGAAAGAGAGGTGAAGGAATATATTGTTTCTTGTGTTGTAGGGTTTCTTCTCATATCAATATTTGTGAAGCCAAAACATACACCTTTGGGGTTTTAAAAAGGAGTGACTAATTGAAAAAGGATTACAAAGGACAATTTTATATTTTCATAGTGTTTGAAATATTGAGAAAATAACTTTTAAAATCCAATAATTATTGGATGTTGTATAAAACCTTTTTGAGTCCTTGATTGATTTACAATCAATTGTTCATATTATATATATTTTTAAATGAATGCAAGAGGAATGCATAAAATGATGCAATTGATTTCATATTTTTGGTACAAGAAAATCATGTTTTTTTTTATGTAACTACATGTTCATTAGGTTAATTTGATGAAAAATAAATCATATGAAAAATTCAAAAACTTGAAATTTTGAAACAAAGGGCCACAAGGGAAATGATTTCCTTTATTAAATCATTTGGCTTTTTTAATTTATTCATTAGGTTCAAAAAAACTAATTCTAGATACAAGTCAAATGTGTAGGAAACAATCATGCAAAAAAACATGTTTAATTGATTAAAAAAACTCATTTTCGCATTTGTTGTGTTTATAATTGTAAAGCAAAAATATTCATGCACAATTATGTACACATGTGAGAAATCACCACAACTGCATGAATTATCGTATCTTGGACCATTCAATTTTTTTTACTTAAATTTGTTTCATATAAATGTTGGTTGTAGAAAGTAGCCCTAAAAAAAATTTGGAGTCGATTTTCCTTTTTTTAGTACCCCAATTGTGATTGGACCCCTTTGTTCAAATTATTTTTTAATTTTTTCATGTGAAAGAAATAATCTTTTACATTTTGAACCTAGAGTTTGTTGTTAATATTCTTCCTTTTACATGTGTGTTTATTATGGAAGCAATGAAGGTGGATAATAACCAAAAGCTATTACCAAACTTTGAACTGTTGTCAAGCAATGTGGTTAGTCTCATGCTTTGAGATTCTTATGAACATAATTTCTTTGACTATGGTTTAATTATCTATTTCATTTTTTCTTCGTTACCAATTTTCTCATGTAATTTTGTGATGCCATGATTTTGATTACAAATATTTCATTATGGGGAGAATCATGATGCAAGTTTTTCATAAGTGATAGATAACAATGTTTTAATGCAAATAAAAGAGGAGTTTCATTTTGCATGTTTTAGAAATTTTCCAACCATAGTTGAAACTCTATAAGAAACATTATTTCTTGGATTCAAATTTTCTTTATTTAATGATTTCACATGAATTTTTTTTCTTGCCATGTTTTCCATCTATCATTCTTGTTGATTAGTATGTTTTCTTACAATGATTTAGTAAGGCTATCCTTGGAACAAGCAATACCCTTATGCATGCACTAGATGCCTTGGGTTTAGGTTTCAATTTAAAATCAAATTTTTTTAATGAGATTCCATCTCTTGTGAAAGTTTTAAAGAGCTTGTTCTCCTAAATGTTTGCACAAGAACACATTTCTTGTGAAGATGTTATGCATGGTGAAGTCTCAACAAGCATTAACATAATGTAAAGAGTATGCATCATCCAACTTTTTTATTTTTATGTTGTACACATCTTAATGTTAGAATGTTGTGTCTACTTCAATTTTAAAAGATTGGGCAAATAGCATATTGGTTTCTCCATGCACTAGTTGTTAAGGATGAAATAATGTTTAAGATGTTTGTTGATATGTGTCATGTGCATGTTTTGTTACCAAGGAAGATTCAAGGTTCCTTGATGAAACAATTTTGCGACTCAAGTTAAAAAATAAGTTGTCCCAAACCTTAATTATAGGGTCAAAAATTGAAGGAGAGAATGGATCAATGATTCATGTCCAGTTGTGGCATGTCAATTTAAGTCTAGTTGTGTTCAAGGGGTTAGAAGCTAATGCAAGGATCAAGATCATTGTTTTGGATGGTGCTTTTGCAATTAAAAATGAAGGAAATTATATATAGTCAAATTTTGAACCCCATCAAGTCAAAGAGTGTGAAGGAAATGTGGTTGCTCTTGAAAGGAGAACTCTTTGTCACTTTGAAGGAAGGGGAAAGTTGTCTTGGGAACTTCCAATTCACTAATATCTCCAATTGGATTCACAACCATAAGTTCCATCTTCGATTGAAAATTGTTTCAAGTTGCCAATGGTTGTAAACAATTCATGTTTTTGGTGACGAATGAAACTTTCCATGAAAATTTATAGGTAGGCTAGTTAAGCTTTTGATTTGATAAAAACTTCAAGATGAGCTTTTGGTGTTCATCCGTAATTATGGGGTTTCATCCTAGTGTGGCTAACTTTAAAGATAATGAAAAATTGGGCATGAAACAACAAAGAGGGGTCACACTAGGGATGTTTTTAAAGATATCTTATTGATCTAACTCAAATTCAAGATTAAAAAAATACATCATTGTAAATCCATTCTAATAGCAAATACTTAACAATTAAGGACATGGACTCCTAAATCTTGAGAAGATGTTTTGTGTCAAGTGTGAAGTTGTTAGCTCATTTCTCGAAACCAATTCAACTAAATAGAAGAAAAATGGCCAATAAACTATAATGAAAAAAAAACAAACTATTTTTATTAAGACCCTTTTCAACCTTGTAGTAAGATATTAATGTATTTATGGATTGGGATTACATGGTGTAACACCAACCAATGTGCCATCCATTCAAAACTTTGTTGTGTGTTCCTATATTAGTGCCTACAAACATCATTGTTGCCACATATACAACACAATATAAAAATCTTGAATGGTAGACCATATCCAAACCAATATGACTCACCTATAATAAAAAAGAATCCAAGCTTAAAAAACAAAAAGAAAAACCTAACAAAAAAATTGTGCAAAAAAAAACTTGCATAAAATTTATAAATTGATTAAAAAAAGAAAAAAAGAAAAAAAAAGAACAAAACATGTGTGTTTTAAATTTTCAAATCACCAAAAGTGATTTGAGACCACCCAACCTGAGATTATATCCCATCAACAAAAACATTACAAACCATGTTCACATTTAAACTAGTTTAAAATAAAACCCAAATAACTAAGCTAATCCAATTTATTCCTAACTAATTGAGACCTAATCAAACATTTAAACTAACACAGCTAACAACCCTTATTACTTAGTTGTGATTCATCTGCAACAAAATTAGAAAGATTTCAACTTAGTAACATATCCTTTAAATCTTCCTACTTTGCCCTCACACTATCTAGGTAACTTACTTATGAAAGTGGTTACTATGTTGCTAGATGCATGTGAATGGTTAGTACATAGTAACCATGGTGGTTAGTTATGGGATATGAATACAATGAAAAAATGCCCATTGTCTCCACACCAATCCATCCTGCATGGTGCACTGGTGGGTGGCTGCTGGTTCATTTTGGCCAACTGAACTCTGGAAGGCAGCTAGCATGCTTTGAAAAATGAGAGTGTGATTAACTCAAAATAGAGCCCAATAGCACAATACCTAAAACCAACTCCTACACTTAAACCCTAAACCCTAAACCTTTTCTTGAAAGCAATTACAAAAAAAGTTTCAAGAAATTGCCAGGTTTCTATGCATGGTTCAAGTAGGTTGCCAAATATATATATATATAAGGATGTTAAATTTTTTTTTCCTTTCATGTTTTGTTAATACCCAAATTTGGTTAAATCAGCTTATGGATTATGATCGCGGTTACATCACAAAATAGGACCTTTATAAATAAAATTCTCATGGAAAAAAAATGGCCCTAATCTTCAAAATTTAGGCCCACAACATTGTGTTATATATTTATTGTAGTAACCTAATGGGTGTTTAATTCTCAACAATTTCAACAAAATGTTAAATACGATTTTCTCTTTTTTCAGCTAGACCTTTGGTGGCCTTATATATATATATATATATAGCCCCAACAAAATCAAGTTCATTTTTAGATTTTCAATAGCCATGATTCAACCAAAATTTAAGGAAAAAAGCACGCCACATTTCTATTCACAATGGTTCAAATAAGTAGCCAAAAAAAATAGAAATTTTTTCAAAAAGAAATTTTACTTTCTTATAGCCCAAATCTGACTCAAATCTTCCTTCCTCCTGTGGATCATCACCACTTTGGCTTCATCACAAAATTGACCCCAAAAAAAAAAGCACACGGGCTAGTAGTATTCCTTGATGGGCGAGTGAGTACTATACTTACAAGTCCTCAGTGTTAAGAAGCAGAGTCCGTGTGCATATATACTACACACTCGGGTGTGTGACAGAGAAAAAGCCTGCTTGTTTCCAGACTTGATGAATGTGCTGAGAACTATTGTTATATGCACAGGACTATTATTGCATCTGGGCATTGGGTTTGATCGGTATTGGTGCTTGATCAGTGCTTTGGAATTGGCACTAAATTGTCTTGTTCATAAGAGTTATAATAATATCTTGAAGGATTTTGGTTTCTTTTTTAGAGGATTTTTTTTTTTTGAAGATTATATTTTTTGCATGATGAAATATTTGAGTTTTCATAATTCTTCTTTTTTTGCCTTAAGATACATTACATATAGTAAAGGACGTCGTGAAGCATCATTATGGATAGCAGCTTCCTTTATGCTCTTTGTGTGCAGCAGGCTCATCAGCAAATGTACTCTCAAAATAATAATAATGCAATTTGTACACAGTTCTCATCCAGGTTGTCCATGAGTGAATATATTCATTTATCAACCAAACATTGTTGAAATAACACATCTGTGCATTATGCACAGGGTTCACACTAGTATTCATTTAACTACAAGAGTACTCCACAACTGAGTATCTGACAAATCCATTCAAGAGGCCAAAAACATATTGAAATTTCCTAAAGAATTGCATAGCCATGGAAACATAGACATAAACCTTCTCTCCACACCCCATCCGGCCCCCCCACATCCCATGGGCTTTGTGCTTTTTTCGGTTTTTTTTAGAGGTGTATTTTTTTAAAGATTACCTTAGTACCTTGGCCAATTTGACACTAATTCTATTGCCTTTAGAAATGTTGAAATTTTCAAAAATTATTTCTTTTCCAAATCAAAAAAATTATTGTGAAGGAAATTAGTGAATATTTAGGAATATTTCATTTGTTGAAATGAATTTTTCAACATTAATTAATTAATTAATTAATGTTTTCGATGGACGTGTGTTGAAATGGCCAAGGTACTATGGTAGGTTTTTGCATGGGGGAAATATTTGAGTTTCCATGATTCTTCCTTTGCCTTAACATATACTTTTGAATGTAAATGACAAGGCCACCATGTGACACATCCCTTGTTGGGTCTACTTGTAAGGGGTAGACTACAGAACGGTGTAGGTTGAATGGTGTATGTTGTTTCATTTGGTCACTCTGAGTTCAGTTTCTTTTGGGGGGAACTTATGAAACCATCATCTCCTCTTTTGGATGTTTGTTGCTGGTTTGATTTGAACTTTGAACTTGGGAGTGAATAATGTTCACCAGCTCCGTGTGTTAGTGTTTTCACCCTGAGTTGAAAATTCTTTTGGGAACTTCATGAAACATTTTCCAAATTTTTAAACTCTTGGGTTGTTTGGAGTTTGAACTTGCCATCATTATAAGCGGGGCAAGAGCTGCAATAACACGATTATTATGAGTAGCTTGTTCTGAATACGGAAGGAAGAGAGAGAGAGAGAGAGAGAGAGTGTGTGCAGCTTTTTGTTGCAGAGAGATGTGTTCATCACATTCCAATCTGACTACTTTAAAGCCCAACTAGTTACGGCTTTACAGGAACTGGATGGATGGATGTTTCTGTCTAGTTGTGTCCAGGAAGAAAGGACCTTCATTGCTCCGTAGAATTGGTCCCAAATGCGTAGTTCACACAATGAGTGTGTGTGTCAGTGGGTCGTCTCTCTCCAGACTTTCATCATCTTCCCTTTGGGAAAAACATGAGGGAAAAGTTTTGGTAACATTCAATATTTGGTAACAATGAATGAGATTTTGAAGATAGAAAAATTGTTTGAAAATAAGACATGTACATTGTAAGTACACATACATACTTACATTCTTCTCTGTGAAGTTCATTTATTTATGCTCTTACAAAGTTAGGTAATACTTTTAGACACCCAAAGGAGCCTTTCAATAGAGAGCAAAACTAATTAGCACACCAAAGATGATTTTACACTTTGTAGCATGCATGTCTCATGTCTTAGCATTGGGTTTAACATAAAAAGCTTAAGAGATATACAGAGCTAGAAGGTGCCCTGAAGATGAATTTGGATGAAAGATGAAAACATTGATGATAAACATATCAAATTTGGGGATGGTTGGGAGGAAAATTTGGAGTCCTCAGTGGGTATTTAACAGGGTGCTGGTGTAGTGTGTTTTTTTTTTTTTTTTTTCCTTTCAATTTTGTGATGTTGCTGAAGTGGAAATCATGCATAAGACAAATTAACCAGATCTGGCAATAAAACCCAAATATGAAGGTAAGATTTTAAAAAAATTCCTTCTATTCTTTTGGCTACCCATTACAACTTAATGTAGAATCTGTTGATTTTTTAAAATAATAATTTCTTTCCCAAATTTTGTTGACTAGAGATCCTAAAATACCATTACTGTTTTGCCAAATGGCAAAGAAAATTGACACCAAAGAAAACATTGCCAAAAACCAGAAGAACAGACAAAGTTGTAACAGAATCAAAGTAGCTACAAAACAAAAAAAAAACTTCCCAACATTCCAAACTCCAATGATAATTTGGTGATCTAAGTTTAATATATAAATATATAGATTGTGGATCTTGTTGGTCAATGCGCAGATTGTTAATACATGTAGGCTAGCAGAGAGGAGTGTGAGAACTTAGAAGAAGGAAGGAAGGAAGAGTCTGGAAAACAATCCAATAATAAATAATAGGGTATGTCAGAAGTTGTGTTTCTTTGTTTTGTGGTAAGTAGCTGAAACTCATTTTTGAACTTTGCATTGGATTGTGGGTGGTGCTTCAAGTAAGTACTTATGACCGACCAAGTGCAATGTTTTTTGAAGCTTCAGCTTTTTTGTTGTGTGGTAAATCTTCCATGGGAAAGAGAAAATCTTAGAAAGCTGGGAGCAGAGACAGCACAGATTCTCCTCTCCCTGATGAAGAAACAAAACAAAACAAAACAAAACAAAGTCAATCATTCATGTGATTGAGCATTCCAATACACATTTATTGGCCTTGCCTACTACCAAGGCCAGGATATTGTGTTTTAGATTCATTATAGAGTATAGTAGCTTCAGGGGTAGTGTAGGTCTGTTTTTATATGAGGGTTTTTGAAAGATGATATTTTTGGCTTGTGTTGAAACTTAAGATTTAGGTATTGGGTTATGATATCTTGAAGGATTTTGGTTTGTTTTAGAGGATTTTTTTTTGAAGATTATGTTTTTGCATGGTGAAATATTTGAATTTCCATCATTTTTGTTTTGCCTTAAGATATACTTTTTCACGTAAATGGCAAGGCCGCAGTGTGACACACACCCTTATTATTAATTGTAAAAATTTCCAACCAGCTTTTCAGCAATACAATGCAAAGAAATTATTTCTCCTTGTGAGTGTTGTTGGGCAAGTAAGTAGCCATAGAGTTTGATGACTGATATGTAAAACATCAAATATGCAACAATAATAGTAAAGATCACAACAATTTGGTATTTTGATTACCTTAGTTGAATAGGTTCAGCAAAAGTAATATTTTTTAGGGATTATTAAAATTTTAAAAATTCAAAAAAAAAATTTCTCAAAGAATTATTTTTTTTGTGAAGGAAAATAATGCATCTTTTGGAATATTTGGAATATTTTAGTTGTTGAAATGGAAATTTCAAAATTAAATAATTATTCATGAGAGACTTGATAAACATGCTATTGAGTGATGGTGTGAAGTTTTGGGGTCAATATTTGAACCAAGTGGGATACAAGAGTTCAAAGGGTAATATTATATACCAAATCAGCTTTCTGTACAATTACCATTTCGATATATGATAGACAATATATTTCCCTAACACTGGTTTGGATATTGGGGACAGATTTTCTTTCATTTTTTAAATATTAAAAATTTGGAAATTTTTTTGTAAAATTTAGAAAAAAAATTCTCAACTTTTACATTGTAATTTTTAAAACCCAATCTTTTGCTCAAAGAAGTGACAACTAAAAAAATAAATGAGGAGGGTGGAGCCCCAAAAACGCCCCACATTTGTGATTTACTGTTATGATCTTTGTGATCCACATCGTGGATTCTGTCCAAATAGCTCAAAAGTCCAGATGGAATGGTGGCATTGTAACGGATGCACATGGTATGTTATTCGCTGAGTTACATAATGGTTCCCATTTGGCTGGTTTCAGGCCTTGTCCGAGTCCCCTTACAAGCCACAGTGGACGGGTCTTCTTGGATCTAAAAAATCCACATTTGTACAAGTCATGAAAACCATTATTCTATGGGCCATGCTAGATGCCCATTTGGCTACCCTTTCAGAAATTTTGACTTGCCCTACTAGACTTGTCCAAATCCCTTATAATGCACCTCTTCATGGGGCACAATGGCATTTTACCAGGGCACTCACCAAGCTCACAATGGCCTGTTCCCAGCATGTATGTGTCCACAAGTACATCAAGTACCTGCATAACTCTTCTAGTGTATGTGGAGGGCAAGTTTATGAAATGGAACCTGTCCTTTGCAATGGAGTGGGTGTTCTGTTTTTTGAAATGCCTCGCCACTCTTCTTCATTCTTTCCCCCCTGATATCCACTGGGTATATATGACAGGCAAAAATGAAAGAAGAAATTTTTGCTACCAGTGCTAGTATATGCAGGGTAACGCCCTTGGACCCAGCAAGGTGTTCTTGACATAGAGCTCCTCAACTCCACCTTGGGCGAGCCCCACAAGGTGTTCTCAACATAAGCACTCCTCAACTCCACCTTGGGTGAGCCCTGCAAGGTGTTCTCGACATAAGTGCTCCTCAACTCCACCTTGGGAGAGCGCTTGTTCCAGAAACACCCCACTCCTTGGGCATTACCATACACATAAAATCATCACCATCACTATCATCACAATAATCTTGCATCAAATGCAACAGCATCATCACCATCACTATCATCACAATAATCTTCAGCATCAAATGCAACAGCATCATCACCATCAAATGCAGCAACAGCATCAGGAGGAGGGAGGATTAGGGTTTAAGGTTTAGAAGCATCATCACCACCAGACAGCAGGAGGAGGAGGGTTTAGGGTTTAGTATCATCATCACCATCAACCATCACCATCAGGAGGAGGACAGCATCATCATCACCATTAGCATATCAAGAGGAGCAGAAGCAACACCCATTCTCATCAGGAGGAGGAGCAGCAGCATCATCATCTCCATTATCATCAAGAGCAGCAGAAGAAGCATCAACATTACCATCAGGAGCAGCAGCAGGAGGAGCGGCATCATCATCACCATTATCATCACGAGGAGGAGGAGGAGGAGGAGCAGCAGCAGCAGCAGCAGCATCACCATCATCGTCACCATCATCAGCAGCAGAAAGCAAAATCATCAGAATCATGTGGTGTTTTTAGTCCATCAGAGAGCTTCTTATTTGTCTTTAATGCAGGGAAGAAAAACCAGTAGTAAAAAAGTACACGACCCACCCAGAGACAGGAACAAATTTGCAGCAAAAAGTACCCCACCACCAGCACTGGTGTTGGCAGAGAAGAAAAACTGCATCTCCTGAAGCAGTTGTGCTTCCCCGTGTGTTTTCAGCAATTGGTTTTTTGCATGCTGGAGCGGCATCTGCTGAAGTCATCTTCTTTTGTCAAACACTTTGCAGATGTTTCCCGTAGAGTTGAGAACGAATGTCAGCAGCTGCGACACCAGGTTTTTTGCAAAACGAAGTTTGGAAGAATGGGAAGAAGGCAGGAAAGAAGAAGAAAATAGCTTACATGCAGAAAAGATGTAGTAGTAGTTGTTTTTGTAATGTTGTTGCACGCAGTTGATCGTCGTCGTCGTCATGTGTTGCGACTGTGGAGGATATGGGGAAGAGAGTGATGCTCTGTACTTCTTATGGCAATGGCGCTTCTCCAGACGGAGCTCTCTCTTATTCTCAGCTTGCGAAGATGCCGCAGCACAATGTGTGTGACTTGAGTGAAGAAGAAGAAGATGATGATGATAATCTTTTTCAATTGAAGAAGCAGCAAAATGTCGTTATTGTTCCCGGTATCCAGAAGAGAAGAAGCCGTAGGTCGAGGCGGGAGACGATGCAGCAGAAGAGACTAGCGGAAGTGCAGCAACAGCAGGAGAAGGAGATGTCGAGGAGGATCATCAGGTCTCCGCAAGTGGAGCTGATGCGCGAACTGACAGCAGCGGTGAAGAAAGTGAGGTCGTTGCAAGATCCTTCCACTCTCTCCTCCTTCGACACGCTCTTGGAGGAAGGCAACAGCAGCAGCTGTGTAACCAGAGTGAGCTCCAGAAACAACAACAATGCTGCAGCAGCAGGAGCCGGGATGATGATGATGATGACGACAACGTTCGGAAACGAGCTTTCACAACCGCTTGTAGCGAAGAAGAAGAAGAAGACTAGAAGAAGCAGCAAGATCAGGAGAGGAGGAGGAGGAGGAGGAGGAGGAGGAGGAGGCGGCGTAGGAGTTGGAGATCATCATGAGCTGAGCAATAGGCAATGGCGATTAGGAGGAGCTGCTGCTGCTGCTGCTGCTGCTGGCAGCAGCGGTGGTGCGAGAACGCTTGCAGCAGGCTGCAGAATTACGACTCAGGAGATCGGCGGGAAAGACGACAATGCAGCAAAAGGAAATGAATATAGAGGTGGCGGGCCAGCGGCAGACGGAGGAGACACAGGAGGAGCGGCTGAGGCAGGAGGATCAGTTCAAGCACAAGCGATTGTGGATTTGAACGGCAGAAGAGAAGGAAACGATCGGCGATGCCACGATGATAATTATGATTTTCCACAGCAATGCGGCCCAAGAAGAGTCGAGGAGGAAGCGTACAGACACGGAGATGGAGGAGAAGGAGGGCAAGGAGATGATGAAGATGATGCAGAAAACAACGCCAGGAGGTTGATGATGATGTCCGGGACTCGTCTGATTCCTTGCGCCGCTTATCCTCACCACTCTTTCTATGTTTCAGAGCTCACCAGCCCAGCATATGATGCTCGTACGTTGCAAGGAATGCGAGATCGTCAAGGCCAAGAGGAAGAAGAGAGATGGCTTGAGAGTCAGGAAGAAGAAGGCAAACACAATTCTTCTGTTGTGCAAGAAGAATCGGTTGAAGAAGAAGAAGCATCTTCACGGATGTCCAACTCTGCGTCTCCCTTTGGAAGAAGAGGAGATCCCGTGAAGAAGAAGAAGACGCCGCGGCAGAATGGATTGAATCTGAGGAGAGTGTGCTCTTCCTCGCATGTTCGAAGACGGAGCAAGAGCCAAAAATCGTCATCAGGCGGCGGCGATTGTTACGGTGAAGAAGCTCGCATTGCGCTCACCACGAATGTTGACGACGACGACGACGAACCGGAGGTTTCCAGTCGTCTCCCACGGAAACAACAATCACGACGTCGCGGCGGGTTGCTGCTGTTGCTGCGTTGCTACTGGTCACGTCTTCTTCGCAAGTACAAAGCCAAGACGAAGAACAAGAGACTCTTCTTCGCCTTTCTGGGCAGCAGGGGCTGCTTCTTCGCATCATGTGTTTTTCCTGTGGGAAAGAAGAAGAAGAGAATCAACAAGAAGCAAAACACGAAGCTGCAGCAGCCGCCGCAACAACGAGGAGCAAGAAGAAACGGATCGCGAAGCTGCGCTGAGGAGGAGGAGGCAGCACCTGCTTCCAACAACACAACAACAGAGAAGAAGAAGAAGAAGAAGAAGAAGTCCCCTTCTCCCAAACCGCTGCATTCTTACATAGGTGGAGTTCTTCAACAAGGAGCAGCCGATCGGGACAAGAAACTGCAGGAGATGGCGAGATCTCGAAGAAGAGCAGGAGAAAGACCAAGCAGGAGGAGGTCAGTGGCTGCAGTGGCTATCTCCTCACAAAGGAAACTTCCAGATGACAGAGAAGGAGGTCCTCCTCAAGGATTTCTTGCAGAGAAGGAAGAAGAAGCACAAGAAGCACAAGAACAAGAACAAGGGCTGCTGCATCAAAGATTGTGTCACAAGTACAGACCGAAATCCTTCAAGGATCTGGTGGGACAAACCCTTGTGGTGAGATCTCTTGTGAGTGCAATCACAAAGGGGAGAGTTGCACCTGTGTATCTCTTCAGCGGACCTCGAGGAACAGGAAAGACGAGTGCTGCAAGGGTATTTGCAGCAGCTCTTGTATGTTTAGCAACAGAACCACATCGTCGCCCCTGTGGACTTTGCAAGGAATGCACAGCATCTTTTGCTCTCAACATGAGTTTCCATGTAAGGGAAGTCAATGCAGCAAATGAGCTAGAGATTGAGCACATGAGAGCCTTGTTGAGCAGTATGAGCTCCTCCCCATTCCCCTCTCACTCCCGTTACAAAGTCTTCATTGTTGAGGGATGTGATTTTCTCACTCCCGAGATGTGGAGTACACTCCTCAAGCTTTTGGAGGACCCACCACCAGATATTGTTCTCATTCTCATTACCACTAATCCTGAACGTCTCCCTCTTACAGCCACTTCCAGGTAATATTGTCAGGTCATCACTTGCCATGGGAAATTGTAGCACCCATTTATTCACTCACAGCCAAGTCACAAAGATGGTACAAATGTGCCATGAATTAGATTGCATGTTTTTGCTTTTGGTTGTTTGTGTTTACAGATGTGTCAGGAATTCTTTGGTATGTTTTGCTTCTGTTTGTTTGTGTTTACAACTGGGTCATGATTTCTGTTGCATCTTATTGCTTCTGGTTGTGTGTGTGTTTACACAAATTGCTGATGATATGCAGGTGCCAGAAGTTTCTTTTTGGAAAAGTGAAAGATGCAGAGATAATGAGCCGGTTGCAGATGCTGGCTGCGAAGGAGAATCTTGAGGTGGATGTGGCTGCTTTGTCATTGATTGCATCAAGAGCTGATGGATCCTTGCGAGATGCAGAAAGCACTCTAGATCAACTCAGTCTTTTGGACAATAAAGTCTCCTTGGCCATTGTTCAGGAGCTTGTAAGTTGGTCTGCCTCTCCTCCCCACATGAATTTGAGAACAGGGTTCAGGTAATGAAGTTTTAGCATGCTGATGTGTGGCATTTGGTCTCTTGAATGCTAGCCAACATTACGATGGATGCTTCCTGTTGGGAATGTGGGACAGAAACTCAGGACACGGGCTTGATATAAATCTTTTGCCTGACATACATATCATGTATCTCTACACCCACTGTTGGGAGCAGATGAAGTCAGTGGGTGGTCATGGCAGCTTGTTACTGCAATTTGTGATGAAAGTGATGGTCTGACACTTTGTGAGCCACTCTCATAAGGTTATGGCTGCACTTACTCATTGTTGTTTTTCACCTTGAAATTGTTGTTGTAGAGATTTCCCTGCAATTGCATGGGTATATGATGAGGGTCATTTGTTCTATTTTGTTGGTTTGAGGGCATTCATTGTATTTGTTTTCAGGTGGGACTCATTCCTGATGACATGCTACTGGATCTGCTGGATTTAGCACTGTCAGCAGATGCTGTAAACACAGTGAGATGCACACGAGAGCTTTTGGACCTTGGGGTGGATGCGTTGTCATTGGTTGCACAGCTAGCATCTCTCATCACCAATATTCTGGGTGGAAGCTTTGAGATACACCGCGAAATGCGTTCTAAGGGTGGTTTCTTCAGACGTGATCTCTGTAGGTGATGCATTTAATGTGCAATTTTCTCTGTCCAACTGCATTTATTAGCACAGTTAATCATCAATACATCTAAGCAAAAGTCTACCCTTGTTGCTGACTGGCCCCAATTTTGATCATAGCAAACAAAAGACAAAAAAGAACACCTTGAACACTTTTGACATGCTTGATAATGTCATTTGGATTCTCTAGCTGACATTGGGTATGCTGCTAACTCTTATCAGCGAGCAGGGAAGAGCAACATCAACTACGTCAAGCATTGAAGATTCTACTAGAATCTGAGAAGCAGTTGCGTGTATCACATGACCGACCTACATGGCTAACTGCTGCACTGTTGCAGTTTGCCCCAGATCGATCCTATGTTCCTTCCTCTGTTGATACCAGTATGGCACCGAGTCCCATTGCATTTGAGACCTTGGGAACTGTGATTCCTAGAGAGCCCTATACTCCAAGGCTGCCAAATTTCAGAGATATAGAGGTGCACCGACATCAGGCTCACTATCGACACCCTCAATTGCCACCACAGATGTCACATATGGCTTATTATCAAAATGAAGAAGAGAGACTGCAGTCCTTGACACCTTCAGAAGGTAGGAGGTGCGTTCAATCAGTCATAGCTCAATCGGAGGCCAAAGTTCACCCTGCCCATTCACCCTTACTAAAAGCCAGAAACAGTTCATCAGATGAGGTTCTGCAATCTAGTTCCAACTTGCTCTACGATGGCCACCAAGTGCTTGCAAAATCCTGTGACTTTCACCTGCTTGGTCATGGAGAACTGAAAGATGTGTGGACAAAGGTCCTGCATAGTTATCGGTCTGATGTGTTGAGGCAGCTCATGCAGGCCGAAGGATCATTGGTTTCTCTATCTGTGGCAAATGGTATGTTCTGTACTTTTCTTCTCCTCCTCATTTGTTCTGGCCAGATTGTGAAGAGAAGGTGTCAGCTCTTCATGTTCTCTTGAACTATGTTCCTCCTTGTTTGTTCTGGCCAGATTGTGAAGAGAAGGTGTCAGCTCTTCATGTTCTCTTGAACTTTGTTTCTCCTCATTTGTTCTGGCCAGATTGTGAAGAGAAGGTCAGCTCTCCATGTTTTCTTGAACGATTTCTGCAAACTTCTTTGTGTTTCACATACTGATTATGAATTCAGCATGCCTGAGTAAGAACAATACCTGCAGCTAGATAAGTGAACCTGTTTCAACATGCAATATGTGTGAAACTGTCCCAATCTTTAGTTTTCACCCAAACAGAAGTGCATGCAATACTCAGATTATTCATATTTTAAAATGCAGTCTTAATCCTCGTTTGTGGCATGCTATTTGTTTTATGCTTCAGACAATACATATGCAGTTGCTCATGTGGAGTTCCAGCATCCAGAGCACAAAGCAAGGGCAGAAAGGTTACAGAGCAGCACATGCCATGCTTTTCAAGTGGCGCTTGGGTGCCCTGTGGAACTCAATTTCAGACTGGCAAGGCTGCAAGAGACTATCCTTGAGGACTCCAAGGAGCATCTTCAGTATGATTCCATAGCAGATTCTCGGGAGGACTCATCATTAAGTAGCTCAAAGAAATCTGAGCTCATAGGTCCAATCAGTAAGGTATGTGCTGGAAAGAGTTTGTCAAAATCATCTGAAGTACTGGGCTGTCCACCAGATTTGAAGCACAGGTCCTTGCAAAATCAACAACTAGAAGGAACAACAGGGCAACCTCCAGTGTACTCTGGCAATCCAGATCATCAAGGCTTTCAATCACATAGGGCAGGTGAAAAAAGTCTATCATGTTTTGAGAATCCTTGCATATCAGGAGGTGGGTGTCAAGTGCCCACAAAACTGAAGATTGGATGCCGGGTGTGGCAGCAGTCTACAGGCTTGGATAAAGCAGACAAGATCCAATCTCAGACTTTCAAAGTTCACAAGCCCATGAATCAGAAGACATTGAAGCTGAAAGGCACTTCAAGCATCGAACAGGACAAGCTGTGAGTGTAGGGCTTGTGAATGTAGTAATTCCTTTTTTGAAAGGAAGCTGGAAATGTGGGCTGATTTTACACCATTTTCTTGCTTCTTGGACAGGGGGGTCCCCTCGGGTGGAAATCAACTCAGTATGGCAACAATTTAAGGCAAGTCTCTCATCTCATCATTTCCCTTGCTAAGCAGTTCCTTGATGACAAGGGTCACTACAACATCTTGATCAATTCACTTTGGTGCTTCCTCATATATAGAACATATGGGACTCTACTTGTATTAGTCTCTTGAATTGGACAAGGGCAGAAATACGCTGAGAGGGCTAAAACAGAAGGAATGTTCCTCTTCATTCTGATCCCATTTGTTGGGTTGAAGTCCCTGTGGTCATATTCTACTCCACTGGAATCCTCAGGAATCTGACCTCTGCTCTTGAAATGCAGGTCAGTGATGAAACCTAAATGGGATGAATATATTTTCAAGGAGAGAGAGTACATGGAAGAAGAGGTGAGCATGGGCAGATTCTTGTTAGAGAGCTAGAACTGGTCAACATAAAAATTTCTGATGGCTCATCACCAGCCTTATTTTTACAATGGAAGTCTTTCTTGCAGTATGTCAAAATTCTTAGCAACCAAAACCACCCTCTCCTTTCTTATTCATGTCACAATGGTTTAGAATTTCTGCACACAAAGAGTGTAGGACAAAATTGCAAGACTTACATTGGAGAAACGCAAATGGCCTGCAGGTGTTCAGTACCTCACTGTATCATCCAACAGTGAGGTAGTGCCTTTCACAGTTCTATGATCAATTTGTGTGAACTGCAGCATCTTGGAACATCTGCTCTGAAATGGTGAAAGCGTTGATCACCTAGCATATCAGAATGTGCTATAGTGTATGCACCAAAGAGAAGCCACCTTGTTTGCATGTGGTAAGAGTCTTTGCACTCTTGTTGGCTGGTTTCTGTTTCATCTTTAAGCCTCGGGTTGTAAGCAATCTGTCCTTGATTGAAGTTTTCCATTCTCATTGATCTGCTGCTTCTGGCAAATGCCTGTGGTAAGAACTTGCACTTTGTGTAAAGATGTTCATGTTTGAATCAGGAACTCTGTTGGTGCACTTCGATGAAAGAAAAAGCTGTAGTCTGCATATGTTGGAAGAGGATGAAATTCAATTTGTTTTGCAAAATAAACAAAGCTTTCCATTTAACATTCTTGCCAGGGACCTGAAACACGAACATCTCTTGAAAATGTGTACCTGTGAGATTGTAATGTACAACCACAAACATCTCTCAAAAACATGTTACAAAAACACACAAGTGGAATAGTGGTATACAGTCACTAACAGACATCATCACTTTAAACCACATAACAAAAGGCACATAAGTGGAATTGCAGCATTTGAGGGTTGTGACATTCAGCTGTTCAGCCATTCCTTCTAGAACAGTTCACTTAAGATTTGCTGTCACCTGAAACTCAGTTTCAAGCAATCTTGGAAAGACAACACAAGCCACAATCTAGAGTAATTTCCAGCTTGTGTACAGTACAAATACTTCACCCCATTAAGACCAGAAGTATTCATAATTCAACAGATGTTTGATTGTTGCAAATTGTTCATACACAGAATGAAGTATATTCATGAACTACAAGAGCGATCTGCAAGATTATCTGGGTGAGAGAAAATCTGCAAAAGGAGTGGGTAACCAAGTTCAAGTTCAGAGATGTGAGTTGATTTCGGCTAAGACCAAAGCAAACAAGACACAAGTGAGTGCACTCATAAGCTTGCTGAACTCACAATGTACATCAGATTGTCACTTTTCTTATTCACCATGAACAGCATTGGCTAGCTAGCTGCCATTACTACCTACTGACCTCATCAGCTCCTGACAGAACATGTGGCTACTTACGTAATAATCTGTGACTTCACAGAAATCCACAGAACATATAACTCATGATCTCCACAGCACTCTTTTAGTGTTGCCTTTGACCATCTGAAGTTCAAGAGAAATCACGATCGGGGAAGATATTGGGGGCAACAAGAGACCAAACGTAAAGTGCAGCAGTGATCCACTGTGTGCACATACGAACCCACACGGATGGCCAGCCAACATCGATAATATCCTTCTCTTCCACGTTTGCATTCCCCCAGCCTGTAAGGAGCATGGCAGAATACATGCTGGCAAGGGCAAATATCAAATGGAAAAAGCTGTACACATAGGTAACAGGACGGGGCTCACTGCTACGTTTGCCTCCTCGCCTAATTGGCTCATCATCATCTTCCAGATCATTACCCTCCTCCACGTCCTCCTTTGTCAATAGAGGCTTCCGAGATGATCCTGGGCAGAGACAACACATGATAATCAGACCCTATCATGCTTTCCATACAAGATAAAGGAGTTAGCTACTCCTGGGTGAACTCTGGAGCTTTTACATCACAACATGCCAAGAGGGATTACACAGTGTTCTATAAACAAACAAGAGTTTATGAAGAAGGATGGCACCTTCTCTAGGGGAGGATGGGGGGGAGAGGAAAGTAGTAGAAGAGCCTGCACGGACAGCAGAGTAGACAACAGAAAGCAGAGTTGTGCCCATGCCCAACACTAATGTGCCGGTTGACACAGCCCCGATGTGTTTGTGGAGGCCATTGCACGCATAGTCACGAGGCTCACTTGACAGAGCACTGTAGCACAAATAGGTACTGTAGACAGCTAAAACTGCAGCAGGCAAAAGGCTCCCATTCACCTGTTCCCCATTTCCCCATCCCATGTGGTAATTAGCTGCTTGAAAGAGCTGCTGCAACAATTGTGAGGAACTGTCAATGCACACTTGAATCCACACACTCAAGTTCAAACCTAAGCAGTGCTTGAATTGACTGCTTCATAAAGCAGGGTTCAAGTACATACGATACAGTGTTGTTCTAAAACAAAGTCATAAACACAGTGGAGCCCAATCTAAATTAAGCATGAGAAAATAGGTTGACAACTCCTGCAAAGTACATAGGCATTCAGCGTCAGATGTGGAAGATATGCCTACCCACCTGGGGATGGAGGGAGATGATCGCAAAAGACACAGCAAGGATGAGGGTGAAAACAATGAAGAATGTGTTGAGCTGACAATCTGCGCCTGAGGGAGTGAACCAGTGGAAAAGCAGCCCCGAGAATGCAAAGCTTACAAGATAGCACACAACTGACACCACAAGCAGTGCTATGTACCTGCACAATCACCAAATTCATCCATTACCTAAAGGAACTCTGGACACATCTCAGCACCTCATCAGACTGCATACTGTTATCATGAGACCTCTGGTAAAGATGATATCTTGTTCATGCAGAACTGCTAAGTAGGCATACACTTATACTGAACATAACATCTGAGGAAGTAGAGGGAACTTGTCAGCATGACCACTGAATCTGCACTAGGCTCAACATTGCATTGAAACATAGGTGATAAGTATGTTTTGAAGGATAAACCAGAATTGTTCATCTTTGGCAACCCATGCAGCATTCCAGTTGTATGTGAAGTCAAGAAGGATGATAACTTGCACCAGTAGAAATAAGCCTGATCCAAATCTTGACACAGCACCTGCACACAACCTTTAATAGTTAAGCACCGGCATTGCATGGTGCTTGTCCTACCAATACCCTCAGAACCAAGTTGAATGAAATTTCTGAAATGCACAAAGCACACTGGGGAAACAGATCTTGACTTCTGTCACCCCATATTCTACTTGTTGATCTTTGGAACAATGCAGTCATAAAGAGTAACAGAATGGATTAGTTTCAAACCATAAGCATTGGCGACACCGTTGGGTACGAAGAACATGAGGATGATTGTGATGCACCAAATGATGAGCTTTGCCATCCAGCCACCATGATGCCATGAATCTCGATAGTCCCGTTGGTCCTTGACACCAATCATGATGAGAGCAAACACCAAAAAGAACAAACAGTTGCCCAGGCTTACACGCAGTACTGCTTGCGTTGCAAACCATTCCATGCTTGGTGTCTCTGTGAAAGTGTTGATCCCTGGCATAACCAGTAACCAGAACCTCATCACTCACAACTTTAAACTGTAAATGGAAGAGATCATGCTACAGTATCAGCATGAAACTGGAGATGAAGAATAATCCTAAAGGCTTATTATTGCTTCCCTCTGGAGGCTGACACTTTCTAACCACCATAACAGGGTTAATGTCAGTGCCCAATCTTCCCCCCAGTTATAATCATTAGGTACCCACCTTTCATTTTGGTGACCAAATTGACATTGTGACCCCTACTACAGCTAGATTTACTACTGTAGGTAACCTCTAGCAAGGCTTAGTGGAGAATTGAACCCACAACCACCTGCAAGGTGGCCATGAATCCCAAAAACTTGCACTATCAGTTTGATGCTTCCATCAGTTACTGCATAACACAGACACTGGTTCTGTGTGCATGGGGGTGTTATGGATATCTCTTTGCAATACCATAGCACAGTCAGACTGCCTAACTCTGACACCAATTGCAGGACCCAGAGGAAAAGCAACAGATAGGGATTGTATTATACAACAGATGAGAAATCACTTGCTATTGACTTGAATTCACGAACAGAAAAAAACACTGAAACACTGGAAGATGCTAGGGAAACTCTACAATGAAACAAGAAAAACTTACATGGAATTTTGGCAAGAAGTGGTCCAGCAAAATCACGTAAAATCCATGAGACTATAAGAGACAAGGCAAAGAGGCCACAATATGCAATTCGAGCAGAGCGGCGTGAAATGCCACCAGCCACCCCCTTGCATGCCTCACACGCACATGATGCACAGCAAGATGCCAGGCACGATGCCGCCCACATCCTTCTCTCCTTCTCTCAACACAGCACAGCTCCTTATAGACCTGGCCCTGATGCCACAAGCACAACAAAAAAACAGGTCCTCATTCCAGGTAATTCCCTGAACTAGAAATTATCTAAAATCCCACACTCAGAATTCTTTTTCAAATTCAGTCCAATATCCAGAAAGTGTCGCAGCAAATATGCATATGCAGACAAGTTAACCATATTTCAAGCAACAAATAGATATTGCACATAAAATAGCACAGATTACAGTATTAAGATTCTGACTCGGAACTGAACTTTCAACTCTATCATATACACCAGGGACAAGCTACATCACCCCACTAAAATCATCGGTTCCTGACAGTGGGCATCAATGAATAAATATTATCTACTTGATCACATGACTACACAAGTATTACAGAAATCCACGAACTGAGTTTCTGTCACATGTCTGCAGTAGTGGGGAATCGCACAATGATATCACTGGCACACCCTCCCATACTGGGTGCAATCCTAGCACTCATTTCTGAAAGCAAGTGCAAAAAATTGAAACCTACAAACATACCAGGAAGATCTGCACTCCTTATCTGCAACCTTGAAAACCTAATGCAGAAAAGAAAATATGAATGATCCATTTCCATTCTGTTCCATTATCGTTCTTAACACAAGAAGATAAGCTCTTCATGGGTAAAACATCATATCAGACATCAGAAACCAATAACCTACCCTTCTTCTCAGCGACAAATAGCAAAGAAGAAATCCTCTAAAGTATTCTGCAGTACTTCATTTCCAAAATTGCCACCTCTTTGATGTCAATTTCTTTACCCTATATGGCATAGGTTCAACCCGGTTTGCTTAACATCCCACCAGAGAAAAAAGCCTTCTACCTGTGATTCTAGGCAATAACAAAAACCAGAAAATACTGTAACAACTCCACAAACTAACTCTTCGGGGTTCCTTCAAAACTCGTAAACACCAAACTTCACCAAACAAAAAAAACCAGAAAAAACCAGGTTTTTTTTTTTTTCAAGGAAGCCTACTTCTCTCCATTAAAAAAGGACCGTCTCCCGAGAACAACAAAGATTGCCTCTGCTTACAAAAATTTTCATCTGTTGGTACCCCAATCCACACCGACAATTCATCAAGAGGCCAAATCCCACTGGGGAAAAAAAACCTAAACAAAACAATCCAGAAACCCTATTCATAGGGTGCACAAAAAGGACCCATCCCTGCAACCGACAGATCATCCCATAAAAAAAGCTTCGCGAACACATCACAGATTCATCAAGAGGTTATAGAAATTTTGATAAAAAAAGAAAAAAAGAAGGAATTTTTTTTCAAAACTCGGGTGCATATGCTTTACCTCCGTTACACGAGGAGCTTACAAAGAATTCACCTTCCTGTTTTTTTCCCGGACTCAAGATCTCTCTCGCTCTTGACAACTCTCTCTCTCTCTCTCCAGGCGAAGCCAACCAACCCAAAAAACTAAACAATAGATGAGTCCCAAAAATCCGTTGATTTGTAAGAAACAAGGTACGTGCGAAGTAGGCAAGAAAGATGGAGGAAAAAAGGTCAAGAAAATCGATACTCTCTATGCAACAACGTAACAAGCGCGCAAAAACTCGTCCCTGCGTTCGCAGTACGCGCGCGAGAGGAAGCAGCGAAGTCAGGCTCCTACGAAGCCCTAGCTCAAGGGTTCGACCAATCGGTAGCTGCCACGATGAGTCACGGTCAGCAGAAGCCAAAACAAAAGGCAAAATTTCTTTTCTTTTCGCAGTTTCTTTTGCATTTCTTCTTTTTCCTTTTTTTTTGGACACCCAGAAAACAATTTCTTTTGGCCCTTTCTTAAATAAGAAAGTGTTTTTTTTGGCGAAATTCCGCTATTTTTTCGACAAAGAAATTGGCCTACTCCTTCGGGTGTCTCTTTTTTTTAAATGCCCGCTTTCTTTTTTTTAACTTCTGCCCAGCTCTTCACTGGATCGAGGGCCCTACTGATAAAACACTTACCAGCATTTTTCCCTTTGTATATTCAGTGAGGATTCTGTATTTATTTTTGGGTGAATTTTTGGAATTTTCTTGGCATGAAAAAAAAAATGATTTTAACACCTACAAAGGATTTCTGTGAGAAATAGAGACCCTAATTCACAGATTTCGAGAGAAAAACAAATTTTAATCGCCAAACTTCTTCAACAGGATCCCACAGGTCGACAAAATATAAAATGAATATTTAAAGAATTTACTTTCATATCTGATCTATAGCCAAATTTGGCTAATTCTTCTAATTGATGATGACCAATTTAGGTACTTAAAAAAAAATCTTTTAAAGAAGCATTTGGGAACCTCTCACACTGCATAAATCTCTCGCACTTTTCTGCCTATTTTGGGGGCAATTTAAAATGCAGAATATTCCAACTTCCTGCCGATTCCAAACTCGAAAAGGCAGAGAGGATAACAAAAGCCCAGGCAACCCGCTCCAAGGGCTCGGCAAAATCAGCGATAGACTTCCAATTTGTAGTTTCACCCTCATCTACACTTGATATCAAGAATAGTTTTAAGAGACACCAATGGTTTCTCTTGAGCTAATCTATGTGGTTTCTCTTGAGCTAATCTATGTGTTCGCAAATAGCATGGAAGCATAAATCACCCATTGTAGAAGCATGACTGTGAATCTATTTTTCAGATATATGAATGTCACTGAGAAAAGCTCTGGAGGTGGTCAGCACAATTGCTGTTGCTTTAACAGCAATTCATGATTGCGCCTCCTTGTTGCAATAGTCATCACCACAATAGATACCTACAAAAATACTTACTGGAAGTTCATCAACCCTGGCACTCTTACATTCTTGCAATTTGAAGTGTTGCCGCAGAAAGATGCCTTATATAACTTCAATATTGCACTCCAAGCAAAAAAGTGCAGGTCCAACAACCATTTGGTCAATCTAATTCACAGTGATTGAAAAAGTCAGGATGATTTAAGGAGGATACTTTCTCCTTGTTCAAGGAAGGCCCACCACGCTCTGGAATCTTGTGCAGGGATTTACTAACTCCTTGCATCAGGAAGCATGTGATCCCACAGAACCATACCCTAAGTAGATTTGGAATCATTTGGACATTGCTATCAAAGTGATCTGAAAAGACTCCAAAATATGTTCAAACTAGAAAATTGTGTGTGGCAATACCTAAGTGGTAGTCTTGCGACGGCCAACCCTTGCCACAAATCCTGCCTTGATGGGTGCAACTGATCGTGAACATCCACACTGCAGCCCCAATAACAATATGACAATGAAAACATTGAATGAAATTGCCAGCCAGAAGGAAGGGATACAATGCCAAGTAAATAAGCCTATCCTAACAGCCTCTTTCACTCTCCCACATTCTCCCACAGCAAACAGAAGTTAGCAGAGAATAAGAACACACAGTGGCCAACCCCAGCCAACTATATAGTAAATCTCTAAATCACCCATCTCTTCCTCTAACATCTGCATTCCTCAAAAGATAAGTCCCTAAATAATTCATCTCAATCACATGCAAAGCATGACCACAACCACACCAGTAACACATGCTATGGTATGGGTGCCACCAATCGCATGGAATGGGTTAGATTAAACAAATACCTGCTCACAGCGAAGGAAAAACAAGCGGTTTTCCTTGGATAAGATGGTGTCAGGACTTTTGCACCCATTGCACATCACATACTCATCTGCACTCATACAAATCACCAGTGTCCCATGAGACTAGCACCTTTTTGGTTCTATGGCAGAAACACATCCATGAGAGCCTAGTGAGAAGGCAACAGCAAATACCAGAAAAAAGCAAAAACAATAAGAGGGTAATAACAGCAATGGTCTGCACAAGGCAGATATGGCAGTGGTGAGGGAGTTGCAGGAAACTTACTGACATAATGTCGTAGGATACCCTCAAAAACCTTGGGAGCAAACCGACCCTTGACTACCAGACGCTGCTGCCCATCAAGTGATCCACTTGTGCCCAGCTCTGCCAGCAGAAAGGCCATAACATGTTCTGGTTGACGATGCATGCTGTGCAACCACCCCATCCCATAATAAGCAGAATTCACCTTTCTAGTCAAACATCATCATCTGTAACAATTGCTGCTTAACCCTTGTCAACTTCTCCACACATGAGTGTCTTCTGGGCACCTACCTCAGACAAAGAAAGATGCAATCTTGTATGCTTGATGCATGACAACAATGAAAAAAACTCAAAATCAGCAAAGTTAATGGAAACAGACCAGGGGAACCCTACGTTTTGCATAGGTCCATAAAATTCACGAAGACGGTCTTCTTGGTACCCTCTCGGAGAACCTGAGGTGGCCGCATGATTGTACGCCTCTTCTCTCCCGCCAACTCTGGGTTGTTCTCTCTTAGGATGTTGAACACACGTCCTAAAAGCTGGACCCACCCCAGCCTGTTACTAGAATGTGCAATATACAATGCAAACTTCTACAATGTATTTATCTTTCCATAAACTACAACAGAGTCCATATCAAGCAATGGCCATGTCAAATAATGTCATGGCAATTGTAACTCAATCTCAAGAGTAATAGGTATAGACATGAATGTAATAGCGTTGATATTCCTAGAACCTACCTCTTCATAGTGGTAGTCTCTGTCTGAACCCTCCCATGGGAACCGTGCTTCTAAGACAATTTCTTCTGCTTCCTCATCATCCTCATCCTCCTCTGCATCCAGTTCCACACCTACAAAAAAACAACACACAATCACAAATTTCAACATACTCTTGGACACTTATTTGGCTGATGCTCTTCTATTCATTCTTAAAGTGACATCTCCTTGTCATTCACAGTTTAAAGAGAAAAGACTAGCTGGAGTTCATGTGTAATAAGACATGACTGCAAGGCCTTGTTGGAATGATGCACACATAATAGAGACACTTTGTTAGCATCACTGCAGTAAAGATTTCTCCCTAAGCTTCATGAAGTGTTAATCCCAGAGATTACAATGTCCCCTCACAACTATGCTTGCCTTCTGCCAACAACACATTGCATTTAAACATGCCATGGGCACACTGTTTACCATTTGGTTCTTCTGCAACACCACCATTCGCTTCTTCTTCATCTGCAACCTCACCTTCAACCTACAAATAGCCAGTACTAGTATCACTGTGCCAGAACAAATGTGCAAAAACCAGGGAATTTCCACATTATGCTTCAATTCTTAAGAAAGCTGCTCCCAGTCATCAGCTCTTTCACATGCAGAAGCACTAAGAACACAGAAGCAACAACCTAACAAGAGACCATGGATGCCAAATATTGTAATCAACCTTTCATAAGAGGATGCATAGGATTTTGGTGCATTTATGCACTCTGAAATAGAGGAAGAAACGAAGAGAAAAACTAACACTTACAGGCTTCTTCTTCTTCTTCTTTTTCAACCCCGCAAAAGTCGAATCCACACCATCAGCAACTGCAAGTGATAAAAGATATCAAGAGTGAAAAGATGACAAAAGTGTGTCATCACATCACCAAGTCTGCCAGCCTGTGATGAGCCCACCATACCTGTCAAGGTCTCCACCCTCTGCGCCAGCTTCTCAACAGGCTCCACCTCTTCATCCTCTTGCATTCGCACTTTCTTCTTTTTCTTCTTCTTTGTTGGATCAAAGGTGCCAATCTACACAAAGAACTGCTAGTTCAGAAAATTTTGACACAGCCATGGCTGTTGTTTTTATCTGCCATGGCACCAAAGGAACTGCAGACTGTGCATTTCAGATATGACATTCTATCCAATTTCCAAGATGAGAATGGAGGAACATATACCTTGAACATGACAGGGGTTACACACAGCTCTACTGAGCTCTACAAGACGCAACAAAAAAAATACAAACAAAACAAAAGAAAACAACATTCTGCCTTCTGTTGTCTGTCATTCGACTAACAAGCATTTTAAAAAATGAAATGCCAGTTGCCGCAATCCAATGTATGGATTGTTGATCCGCAACAGGTTCCTTCACGACAGTCCTGCAATCACTCAAGGGAATGCCAAGAAGAATTCGTGTTCCTTCATATTCTTCTTGCATTCAAAGCAAAAAAAAAAACAAAACAAAACAAAACAAAACAATGACATGGACAAGACCGATGGCAATCAAGGAAACAACAGGCATCACCAACGATGCTCTCCTTGAGCTCAGGCATGGTGTCATCATGCCCAGGAACAAAACAAAAGGAGCTCAGAGATAAATTATTTCATGAAAAAAATGGACGTCGCAGCTGTTCCTTCATGGTCTTGCATTCAAAAATATAAATATATATACAATAAATGCAAGAAATGACACGGACAAGACCGAAGGCAACCAAGAAGACAATAGACCTCTCCACCAATGCTCTCCTTGAGCCCAGGCATGGTATCATCATGCCCAGGAACAATACAAACGGAGCTCGGGAACAAATTCTTCCGTGATAAAATGGGCGTCGTATCTGTTCCTGCATGTCGTTCTTGCATTCAAAACACAAAATACAAAACTCACACTGACAAGACGAAGGCAAGCAAGAAAATAACAACAGACCTCTCCACCGATGCTCTCCTTGAGCTCAGGGATAGTGTCATCATGCTGCTGCTCCTCCCCCGCCATGATCGCGTACTGCGGATCTCGATCTGCAAACAACAAAACACTGAACGCTAGAGCGCGCGCGGCTTGCTCAGAAGTCTTCCTTCCTCAAACCCTAAAACCCAAGACCTAAAGAAACCAGGAGTCAAGCGCTCACTAACGATGGTTAAAACTTCCACAAACCATGGTTATAACAGCTGACGGTGCCGATGTACCGAGTCCCTTTTTCAGAAAAAAAACAAAACAAAAAGAAAATAATTTTTTTTTGACGGTGCAGATTATTTATGAGTCCTTTTTTCACAGAAAAGAAAACAACATTTGACGGTACAGATGAAGTTAAGAGTCATTTTTTCAGAGAAAAAGAAAAAAACATATTTTGACGGTGCAGATGTATTTGTGGTTTTGCTGACGGTGGATCTGTGATCCAAGTGGCTACTTATGATTTGCTGTCTTGAGGGACACTCGTATTGGTCGGAAGTGTCCTAGCTCATTCCATTTCTTTTACACTATTCAATTTCCTTTACCTCTGCGTGTACACAATGGAGTGGTGCAGTGTGTATGTAAAGTAATGAGAAGATGCAGGCTTGGAGAGAGGAGCTCATCACGCAGAAACGGAAGGCTTTGACTTCTGAGCAAAAGTTGATGTTGATTGCATTTTGGGTAGCAATAGCTAGATAGAAACCACCTATGCATGCACTGCATTTTGCACAAAGATTGAACTAAAAAGGTTAAGCAAATTGATGATGTAAACTACCCAAAGCTGATTGCACTCAGCAAGCTCAAAACTCTACGGGAAATTTGGGAGCCGTTGTTGATGATGATGATGATGATGAAGATGATGTTTGCATTTATTGGGAATTGCAAAGACACAAACTGCCTGTGTGCACACTGTTTTGAGCAAAGATCCAACTACAAAACCAAACAAATTGATGATGTAAAATCTACCTGAGGCTAATTGCCACTCTGGAAGCTTAGAAAAAAAATGAGAACAGGGAGAGGATTTGGGAACAACAAACTGAACACCAAAACCACATTTGCACAAAAAACAACTCCCATAAGTAGTAAATCTGTCTTTATCACCTGTCAAAAGACACCCACAGTTTGTGTGACTATCATGAGCTAGAAAACGTACTTTAGAAAGTAAAAAGAGCTTGGTGAAGACTCAACCAAGCAAGTTGTTCATAGCGGTAATAGCAACAAGCCCTGTTGGTGGACAGCTTCTTGCAAATTGAAATCTGTGACAACACCCAGACAACCAAGACTAGAAGGCTACCCCTGTTCTTCTAACATACCAAAATGCACCAGGATTAGTAGAACCCAATGGATTAGAAAACACATGATGTCAAGACACAGAAAAACCCTCAAAAGAGTTCTCATTCTGCTTTGTAGATTGCTATGAGTCCCAAGAATGGTGGTACAAGGTGTCTCTTACTAGTGGACACCCAGAGTGCATTTGGGGCACATGAATGTCATCTTACAAACATATAATTGCAAATTGAGTTCCTAAGTAGTACTACTACTACCTGATTTCCAGAATCTGCAGAGACAAAAAAAGGTGATGATTTGAGTGCACACTCATTGCTGCAGTGGCAACCAGATATGGGCCTTGCACCAATGCAGAAACCATGCCATGAGTCCACTCGATATCCATCCTGCAACTGCCTCAACATGAAAAAAGAAAACCCCCAGTCCAACAAAAACCTCATGCACCTCACCAAACTCATGACACATAGAGTTTACTTAATGTACTGAGACAGCCACTTGAAGCCTTCCCCATAGCCCATCTTTCGCACTATACTGCACATGAAGACCTCGATTGGCCGCATGTTGGTCTCACCAAGATTCACCTTCCCCTTGCCAGTTGTGTAGTTGCTCAGGCCTAGCGAGTAGCGTAGCTCATCTTCTGAAGCTGCATATGGAATGTCAATCTTGTTGCCCAGGATCAGGAATGGAACTTGTGCAAGCGAGTCATCTGACAAGAGCGCATCTAGCTCCTTCTTCGACTCTGCAAACCTTTCCTTGTCAGCCGCATCCACCAGATACACTATGCCATCCACCTGCAAAATCAGTCTTCTTACAAGTCATTATGCCATTACTGGTTGCATACTTACATAAAATGAGAAAGCTGTTCTCAAACATGGCTCCACCTGCTCTGAAATAGATCATTGATGACATTAGAAGCAACTCATGTCAACATCAGACTCCACTGTTCCACTGCCCATCATCATGGTGACCTTGACCACACACAAGAAGAGTTGTGCCCTCAACCCTTACACTAGGGTATCCTGATCATTCAACTCCCCTACTCTTCTTCTCTCTCTGCTTCACCTCCTCTCATGAACAGCCAGCCAGCCAGCCAATTGCAAATGGCAATTCTTACAACAAATTATGTTTTCTCCTGAGTTGTGAGATGCAAGAAGGATTATAATACTAATCACCTCTTCATCACCACGTTCATTGTCAGTCAATCAAATCATGCAGTCAAAGTACAAGAGAAATAATTTCCAGCAACATCATGGTGCAGCAGCTGCTTCAAATGGATTTCCTCTTTCTGACATACATACATACAAAAAGCTTAAGCAACTCCTGAGAGAGGACATTCAGCAGCATCTTCTTCTTCTGTGGCTCAAAGAGATTTTTACCTTTGCATAGTAGTCCTTCCATACTCTTCTGGCAATCTGATGGCCCCCCAAATCAAACGCTTTGAACTTGATATTGCCAATGCTCAGCTCTTCTGATGTAGGATACTGCGTTGGTTGATGCTGTGCCAACCTCTGAAATACACACAAGAATGGAACAAGAACAAGCAATAGAAAGATGCAATCAGAAGGAGGTTATGATGTAGAGAGAAGTTGCTGCCATGACCCACCATCCACAATCTCACAGACGACAAAGACAACCGATCTCAAAACACTAGAAAAAAGACACCAACAACCCCATCTTCCTCAATTCCACCACCACCACCACAACAAACCCTTGCTAAGGCCCCAACCAAGACACAGAAAAGAATAGCAACCTCATCCTTGAGCATGTGCAGCAACGTGGTCTTGCCGGCATTGTCCAAGCCAAGGAACAAGATTTTCGCCTCCTTCTGCCACAACCCTAGTGTTGCAAGCACGCTGTAAAACCAGTCAAACAAAAACATTTTCCCAGAGTGTCACTGTTAATCAGTCAGCGCTCCTCAGGCTGGGCTGTTGTTTTTTTGTCTCTGTTTTTTTCTGGTGATGGGGGAGCACTGCAGAACTGCGTGGAAGGAAGGAAGGAAGGAAGGAAGAGAGGGGGGGCCAAAAAAAAGGGCACAACAAAAGCAAACCCCAAAACAAAAGCTCTAGGGTTTAGAAGCCAACATGCAATTGGGTTGTCTCCGAGGTGGAAGAGCCGGAGGACAACTCGAATTGCAAAGGAGAGAAGTGGAAATTTGAGAGAGAGAGTGCATGGAGGTCCAAGACGATAGTTGCAATGGAAAAAAAACAAAAGTTTGTCAAGTGTAACATAAAGCTCTAGGGTTAGGGCATTCCCTAAAGCCCTAGGGTTAGGGCATTCTCCAAATAAGGGTCCTAGGGTAAGGTGGTAGCTGAATCCGACCTCACATGAGAATCTCTCCCCCCCCCCCCAG
>Ga0209611_10001236_pt1 | contig 42793 bp, 32 predicted proteins | sample S1TSphgellanicum_3_FD_187693 | JGI IMG/M metagenome (GOLD analysis project Ga0209611, IMG submission 187693) | Host-associated microbial communities from peat moss isolated from Minnesota, USA - S1T2_Fc - Sphagnum magellanicum MG (SPAdes) (version 2) | ecosystem: Host-associated > Plants > Peat... | reverse complement strand
ACTTATATATTTGAATTAAAAGTAGATTTTTCCTCATTTACCTACTCACTTATAAATTTAAATTGTGCTCCTTTCATCCCCACCCACCTACCCACCCCCCATCTATTTATCTACATACTAACAATTTAGGTAGGAACCTACCAAACCCCACCTACATGGTTACACCTACCTACTTTGTTGCCACTCCAATAGACCTTCAATGGTTGAAAATGATGAGGAAAAAATAAAATGAAGGTATTGCATGGAACTTGGTCTTATTCATTGGAGTAAATTAATGTGGGCACGAATAATTTTTTTGTCACCCCCTTATGTAAGGGTATTGCAGATAGACATTGGGTTTAAACATGATGTTCTAGTGTGTTCCAATGGTATTGCAAAAACTTTTGAAAACCTAGAATATGTGAAACCCCCCAATGAAGGTTTTGTAGCTTGTGCTTAGAAATTGTTTTCCAAGATGAGGGGTATTACAAACCCCACACATTTAAAGTATGTTGTACTCAAGTTTATCAAACAATTAGGCCTAGATTAAAAATTTTGATTTGCTTGTTTTAATGGTGTACTTAAACGATGTGGATTAGATTTAACAATATTATGTTTCTACAATTATTTATGTTATTTAGCATTATGGTTTTAAAATTTTGGGTTATAGAAACAACAAACATTTATGACTTTTTGCACCTTTTAAGTCTAATTAAAATCAAACCTAATATGGATTTTGGGGGGAATTTGGCATTTACACATATTTTCCACAATACAAATTCATTTTTTTCCTTTTTTTTAACAAAGAGAGTGGAAAAAGGTTCACATTGATAGACCAAACTAAGAAGTAAGAGACACACCATGGCTTCCATTCATTGGTTTGTTTCATTTAGTTAGGGCTTTAAATTAGGGTTTAATTAATGGTTATAATGAGGTTTCATTTAATTTGCATTTGAATATTTGGCTTCAATAGTGATTATGTGGGTTTTTTTAAGGTCGTGTGTAATTGGTTGTTTAAAATTGTCATGGTTCATGGCATCCACCATTGGAATTATTTAAGATCTAGTGTTTATTTTTTTAATGACATCCATGTTGATCTATCCATATATGTGTTTTCATATAGGGCCAAAACCCAATTGAACATTAATGGCATCACCTTTGAACATCAATGATATGATATTCTTTTTTAATAAATTCCTTTCATCTTTTAAAAAAAAATTTGCTTAGGGAATTTTGTTCCCCCTTGGATATGGATGGTCATGGAAGTATCAATTACATGTGGGTATTGCACATTTTGATTGAAAGCCCTACATATATTCAATTGATTGTCTCCAGGAAGATAGGGAATTATTATTTTTACATAAATATAGATAGCCATAAGATAGTCACATGATTTTTTTTTACCATTTGTAAACTATTGCTTTTTTATGAGTTGTGGTAAGGTTCACTTATAAGGTTTGGGGTTTTGTTGATTAAGGATTAATGACTTTGTTGATTAAAGTTATTATAATTTATAAACTTGTGAGGGTATTTTGTGGGTTTTCACAAGTTGAGGATTCCTACTATAGGGTTATTTTTTCGGCAATTCAAAGCATGGGGCGAATTCCATTGTCTCAATCCATCAAGATCCAAAACCCAACAAAGTCACCTTTTTCGAATGTGGACTTTGTGTGGAAAAATGGGTTTAGGCATAGAGTCCAAAACAAGGTGGCAATTGAAACTGCATACATCCCCCATGCTCATGTTTTTGAGTTTTTGCAGGGTGAATGAAAGGATATGCAAACTTCAATCAAGTGTAACATCTCCAAGAATTTGTAAAAAATATGATGATAAAAAATCACATTGGACTTACTTGGTATGGTTTCAAAACTTAAAAACCCTTTTCATTAGTCATTTTTGTAAGTTCTAAGGTTAGTCATTCTTGTGTCTTTTGATTTTGATTGAATGGAAATTATGTTTTGTAGGTATGAATGTGGTTATGGGTCAAAGGACCACTGCAAAGACCCCATTTTCCCATCAAGAGGTTTTACACATGACCAAATGTGATGGAAATCACTTTTTACCATTGGATTTACACTTGAACTAATGGAGATCCTACTCATTATGCATGTGACCTGGGGTCCACATTATGGATGTTGGCATATGCTCCACGTGTATCTCACAAGTTGAAGGAGTTTATATAAACCCAATTAAAGTTAAGGTACACCATGAAGCAAATTCATGACAAACACAAGGAAATTTGGGGGGCATGAGTGAATGCGGATGAACAAATGACTTGGGATGATTTCCTATGACTCCAAGATATCACCTATTTGGATTGAAAGCACAAGAAGGGCATTTGGCACTTGCATAAAAACTTGACATTTTTTATTCAATCATGGGTTTGTGTTCATCCTAATGATGTCTTTTATTTCCAAGATGTAGGTGAAATGAATGGGATTTAGGTCCCTTCAACATAGGGAACTAGACACTTATGCAACTTTAGGCCATGCTCCAATTTGGTCACAATGGGTTTATTTCTATGGATGCCACGTTTGGCACCAACGATGTGAAATACTACCTATTCACATTGATGGCATTTGTTTTTCATCACATAGGGGTGCCAATTGCTTGGGTTATCACAAGTTGGCAAACATGTGAAAACTTGGTGGAATGGTTGGGTGCCCTTCTAGCAAAACTTTTCTCACATATGCCACATTGGAAATCATCATGTTTCATTGTGAGTGGTGCCCCATAGGAACTTTGAGCATTATGGTAGGTTGTACATCGTTTTTTTATTTGTTGCAATGTCTTATGTTTTGGTACAATGTTAGATGGGGATTTCATAACATATCTATTGTTCATGGTAAGCACACCGATGTTGGGTGTACCATGGTAGGATTGTGTGGAAATCTTGTTCCAATTTTTCTTTTCGCATGGCATGTGTTGAAAGCATGGCGCTTGTGCTCCATGGAGAAAATCAAGGATTTAAAAGTGAGGCGTGCAGTACTTGATTACTTCCACACGGTGATGTTCATGTCCATCAACTCATATGAAACCATTGATGATTTCAAAGCATGTGGGAGAGAGATGGTGGTGGAGAGTTTTGATAACCTACAACCTTGTGTTGCTTATCAAGGTTGTAGGGTTTAGCTTATTATTGCAATAAATACTTTTGGGCTTATTATTGCAAGCTCAATAAGTAATTTACCCCCTTCCAAGTAGGGCATGTTTTTTTTTTTTTTTTTTGCTATGGATGCATTACAAGTTGCATGTTGATTTTTCACACATACTCAAATTACATCATGGGTTGAAAGTATGTTATGCATGTCCATGTAGAGCTTTGGATGGTTGGGCTTTGTTAGGTGTCACACTTGAATCAAAACACACAAGCTAACATAAAGTCTTATCACTAGGTTTTCAAACATTAGTACTCTCTTGAGACCAAGGGTTTGAGGAGGTGCCACATCAATTAATTAATGTAAAGGCTAACCATGATAGTGGCATGACATTATATGCACCAAGTTGAGATGAAGAGGCCTTGGGTCATAAAATATAAGGTCATGGTGTGACTTGTGGTGGCAAACATTGACAAAACTTGTTAGAATCCACACATCGATGTGATCCCACTTAACTTTGAGGGGGATGATGGTGATGATGTTTGGTGGGTGTGAAACTAACACCATCTTGGTGTTACTTACAAAATTTGTGCCCCTTTCATTAAGTGTGCAAGTTGCACTTGTGAATGCGCATTATGAGGCAACTTTCGTAAGCATCAAGTAGTTATTTTATTGATTTGTACCAACCTTACAATGGACAATAACATTGAATATCGTGGCACATATTATGGAATTCACCATGGTGGATTGAAATGCATGTTTGCTGACCCGACATATTTACAATTGGATGATGGTGCATCCAATGATGAGGATTGTAACCAAGATGTGGTTGATGAAGTCAACATTGTTAACTTTAGGGATTTTAAGGCCATGGATGAAGATAATCATTTTGACAATGTCAATGTGCTTGAAGGTTCATCCACCCCCATCGATCAAGCTTTAGTTCGCTTGCAGGAGACAATGGCCAAGATCATTGTGTAATGTAGAGCAGGTGCAAGCATTGAATTGTGTGACCATGGAACGTCACTTCTTTGAGGAATTGCATTAAACATTCATTACATTTGTTTGGCCCAAGTCAATGAATCCATGCACTTGGGAATGGTATTTCACTAAATGGATGATGGCTTTAAGAACTCCGTCAACCAAATGAAAGACTGGCACAAAACAATGATGGAGCACTTAGATACCCATAAAAAGAGGAGCATGGAATAAAGAAAGTTTTGACACTTGTACCCATATTCAGATTTAATATATGTGCAACTCAATTTTCATTTATATTTAACCTTTTACACCTTTCCCCAAATCAAATTGAATTATGCACAATTTGCATCAAAAAAGAAACTACAATGCATGCATTAAAGTAATATCCAAATGTTTAGGTAACCAATATGTGTCAATGAATAATTGTTAATCACAACTAGATGTGGCTAATATAAAAATCTAAAACTCGAAGTAATGCACAAAACAATGAAAGTTTCTTATTTGTAAAGATCCAATTTAATTATAATACCCCACATTATGTAATCCATAAATTCCCTAGGCTTAATCATTTTTGCTTACATTATCAAAGGGGTATTGCTCATGACCAAAAAAATGAAATGAACGTACAATACTTCTTTTGGGGTATTTGAAAAATGCTTTGGGGTTAATCAATTATTTTTTGACATTTTGAAGGGTATTGCATAACCTTACCAAAACCCAAAGGGAAAGCGATACCTTCATTGGGGTATTATGTAAAACACCATGGGCTGATTCATTTTGGCCTATGTTATCAAAGGGGGTATTGCTCATGACCAACAAGCTGGGATGAACATCCAATATCCTTATAAGGGTATCTTAGAAATGCTTTGGGGTCAATCATATATATTTTGATACTTCCAAGGATATTGCATAACCCTGCCAAAACCTAAAGGAAAAGCAATACCCACATTGGGTATTCTATAAAACACCATGAGTTGAATCATTTTGCCTTATGTTATCAGAAGATTCATGACCAAAAGGATGGAATGAAGTTACATTACCCCTTTCAAGGTATCTTGGAAATGCCTTGGAATTAATCACATCTATTTTGACAATTAATGGGGTATTGCATAACCTTACCAAAACCTAGAAATAAATCAATACCCTAATTGAGGTATTATGTAAAACACCATGGGCTAAATCATTTTTTGCTTAAGCTAGTTGAGGGGTATTACTCATGGCCAAAAGGATGGAATTAAATTGTAATACCCTTATTCGAGTATCCCAAAAATGCTTTGGGGTCAATCACATTTTTTTATATTATGTGGGGCATTGCATAAACCTACCAAAACCTAGAGGGAAATCAATACCCTTGTTATGGTATTTTGTAAAACAACATAGGTTGAATCATTTCCACCTAGGCCATTGGAAATGTCATGGGCACGAAAATAACCAAGACTACAAGATTTCCTAAACCAAGATGAAAACAAAGGCAAGCCTAATTTCCCAAATTTAGAACATGAAACAAGAAAACAAGAACAAGGACATGACACATGCGAAACAAGAATCTAACAAGATATTATTGCAAGGAAGAAATAAAAAGAGAACAAGGCTATGATAAGAAAACGTATCCAAAATTAATGTTGAACAAATTAAAAATAATGAGGATTTTACCTCTATTTATACCCTTTGGGCACCTAGCTCAAAAAAGTTTTTCAAGAAGCTTCCAATTTACATGTGGCCCATGTGCACCCATGTGTGAACTATGAGTGAATTAAGATTCAATTGAAAGTGAACTAAAACTCAACTAAAAGTGAACTTACATTTAACTAAAAGTGAAATGAAAGTTAACTAAAAATTAACTCGAAATGAATTAAAAATGAATTGAAAGTGAATTAAGGGTTAATTAGAAGTGAATTGGAAGTGAATTACAAATTAACTAAAAGTGAACAAAAAGTTAATTAAAAGTGAACCAATAATTAACTAGAAGTGAACAAAAATTTAACTAGAAGCTAACTAAGAGTGAACTAAAATTAAATTAAAAATTAAGTACAAATTTATTACAAATCATGGATGAACTTTCAAATGAATGAACTCCATAACATGAAAAATATTGTTCATGTCTAGAAAGATTCAATTACCTTATAATACCCCATTTAAAGTATTCCAAAATGATGTACATATTGATTTAAGTAAATGAAGGTAATGCAAAGCTGGACACATTAATGGTACACATTTATGGAAGAGTTTGAACAAAGTTATAGAACTTAAATGTAAGATTTACTATTGAATGTTAGAAAACAAGTTTTGTGGAAAATTAAAAAAAAGAAAGTTCATTCATAACATTTCTTTAATGATGTACATATGTATGTTTTTCCTGTTTAAAAGATGTAAACTCATTTCAAGAAAACAAAACCTTAAAGTTCTTTGTTTAATAAGATTTGAATGATCTTTTTCAAAAAAAAATTTAAAACACATGATTTTTTACTTTTAAAATTTTTTCACATAATAATAATAATAAATGATATCTCTTCCATGTATTAATCTTATGTATGATGAAACTTTGTTTTGTAGCTTTGTGACATACAATGAATACTTTTTCACCTGAAATAGTTATATAATAGATTATTTTATAAACATATAACACAAATTCTTATGTAAATTTTATTTTTATGATGTATAATATTGGTGTAAATATTGGTATAAATTATATTGTTGTTTATAACATATTGAATAATATAAAATATTTAATTGATAATATCATGAAATTATAATTTTGATTCATTTTAATAAATATAATATCTTCATATTAATTTAAAATAAAAAAGATTTCATTAACTATATATATTAAATGTAAATGTACTAATTAGATTAAATGTAAATTGAATATATATAAACCCATTGTTATGTATAGTGCAATTTGTTTATGATGTTTTTAATTTCTAAAAATAATTAAAATTTTCCAAAAGATAAGTTATTAACATTGTATATATATATATTTAAGCACGTAATTGAATATTTATTCTATGTAAATTGAAATTTAGAGAATAACATATCAAATAATGCCAATATTGATCAAAATTTTTATTACAGTTTAATGTGTATTCCCTTTTTTATTAAAATATATTTTCATCATCTTTTATTAAAAGTAAAACACACGTAAAATTTATTTGAATAAATGAATGGCTAATTATGATTCAAAAAATATAAATGGTGCATAACATATCAATTTTTGTTTTAAGAATATTTTAATTGAAATAATGATATAATTAATTAATTAACATGTGAAATTGTATATATTTTGCATTTCTAGAGATATAATATTTACTTAAATATTTTATCTTGGTAGAAAATTTAATTAAACATTAAATATAGTTGAAAGACATTCTCAAATTCATGAATGAAAATAAAATTTTAATGGACCAATGCAAAATGGTTAATATATGTAAATGAAGGTATTGAAAAATTAGTTAATATATGTATAAAAAAAAGTAAAAAAAACATTCAATCATACATAAAATTACTATGTGGGAGAAATATCAATTTTTATTATTATGTGAATTATTAAATAAAGGTGACATCATGTGCTATAAATTTTCTTTTAATGGTCATTAAAATCTAATTAAATAATAAAATTTAAGTTTTTTTTTCTTGACATGGGTTTGCAACTTTAAGAGGGGAAAACATAAATATGTACATCATTAGATAAATGTTCAAAATGAACTTGTAATTTGTTGATTTAGAAAAAATATAAATTCTAACGTTAAGTTATAAATTACACATTAACCCCTAAACCCCTCTACCATCAATGTGACCAAATTTTCATAACCTTTATGTTATACATAATAACAATTTTTTTTGAAAACATGAATTTCATGACATATTGTGGGGGTGTCAATTATTCAAAAAATATTTTTATGTTTCATGGTGAATGAAAATATCTCAATATGATGCATGTATTGCATTTAAACCTCTACCATCAATGTGAACAACTTTGTAATACCCTCATTTACTTGAATAAATATGTTTGGCATGATATTGTGAGCATGGAATAAATATAATTTTAAAAAAATTACTTTGTTTCATGGTTTACGACATTATTGCAAAATGATGTGGGTATTGCTTCCTTCTAGGTTTTATTTAAGTTATTTGATACCCCTCCAAATTCCAAAAGATTTGTTATGGAACCCAAAGGATTTATGGGATAATTTAAGAAGGGGCATGTGAATTGAATAATTATGGGCATGAACAATACCTTTTTAATAGCCCAAACCAAACTAATTAAACCAATGGTGTTTGAAGATTACCCCAACGAGGGTATTACTTTCTTTTTAAGTTTTGGTATGGTTATGTAATACCACCCCAGGTTTCAATATATAGGTGATGGAGCCCAAAGGATTTATGATATACCTTAAGAGAAATATTGCACATGCATTGAGTAATTCTGGGCACAAGCAATACCCCTCCAATAACTTGGACCAAAGTAATTAAGTTCATGGTGTTTACTAAATACCCTCATGGGGTATCACTTTCCTTTTAGGTTTTGGTATGGTTATGCAATACCCCTTCAAGATTCAATAGATATGTTATGGAACTCAAAGGATTTTTAATATATCTTAATAGGGGTATTGCACATGCATTGAGTAGTAATTTTAGGCATGAACAATATCCTTCTAATAGCCTATATAAAAAAATTCCACCCGTGGTGTTTATAAAATACCTTCATAAGGGTATTGTTTTCTTTCTAGGTTTGAACTTTTAATTTTTGGGGGTAAAGAAAGGTTTTTTTGTTTGAAAACAAGACTATAATCATTTTAAAACATAATTTCATCAAACATGCATATAAGAATATGTGAAAATGTATTTTTAACCATTAACACAACTTGATGGTGTAAGATGAAAATAAAATGCCTTAAATAAAAAAGTATGGGTGACATGTGTTACAAAAATGTGGCAAAAATGCCCACATCCAAACAACCTCACCTTAAAATGGGGATTGTGTCATAATGGTAAATATGTGGTTGCCTCAAAGATAAATTATTACTTGACATCCTAAAGTCCAAAATAACACCCTGATTAAGATAGGGATAAATTATGGGCTATTTATGTCACTACTTGAGGGGGATGGGATCCCATTGCCCTTCCTATATCATGTTGATGTAACCTTTACATCTTGGGCATGTCAATGTGTAAATACCTTGTGATTGGCCAATGTTCCCTCCATAACACTAACCACAAACACCTCTTTAGTGGTGCCTCGAACCCTAAAACAAACAACATAATATAAGAAATATTGCATATGAAACCTGAAATTCAAATAAAATTGAATATGGCATTGTTAAAACTTATCGACCAAGAATCATTTTAAATTCATGTTATTACGTAAGAAGGTTAATTTTTTTACATCGCATTGTTTTATTAAATGCAGACTTTTAGTTTTGTTCCATCCAAGCGCCTTTGAGTGCTTTTGCTCAAGTTGCTTGAATCACAATTGCAAGGTCCTCATTGTGTTCCTCTTTGGCTTACATGTGGAGAGAGATGGACCCCACACCCCATGTAGTCATGCCAAGAAGTTAAAGAATGTGGTTAGAGGTTAACTTAATAAGTGCGGGCTTAGGAACTTCAAGTGTGTCCCACAAAGTAACATGGAGCCTATCCCACTTTAAATTTGTGTGTTTTTTAGCCTTAGCAATTGCCTTCTACTCTTTGTGATGGAATCGGGCTAGAGGGTTGTTCAAGACCTATGCATTCATGGCCACAGTGCCTTGGGCCCTCCTCTTGAGTAGATGGGCATTTGAGCTTTGCCCAACTCCATAATAACATTGTGTTGTGTTTGCAAATGCCATACCAAGTTGTACTTGATGGTGTAAATCACATTGCACCCATGAACCTTACAAACAAACTTTGCATCATCCCTTACCCAATGTACACTTTTTAGGGCAACCAAGGAGGGGCAACCACATTTGAAACCAAAATAACAAAATAAAAAAACCTAATGTGAAAATTAACGTTCTGGATGAAAGTTAGCCCATACATGATGAGGGTGTTGCATCAAAAGATAAAAGATTAAAATAAAGGATGAGGCTATTTCATAAAGAGACCAAAAAAAAAACTAAATATGAGAATATTGCATAAAGAGATAAAATATTAAAACACAAGATGAGGGTACTGCAAGAACCCAATGTTCAAAATTGCATTAAATGAAACTAACCCTAGAAAAAACAATACGACTTATAAAACCTTGAAGTATCGCTTAGAGACTTTGAACAAAAAAATGCCCCACCCACCTTCTCCATGTAAGAAAGAAGGTGGGGTAAAGGTTTTAAGACCATAATTAATGAAGGTATTACAATAAAAAATTTGAACAAAAAAAATCCCACCCATCTTCTCCACTTGAAAAGAGGGTGGGGCAATAAATTATAATAAGTGAAGTTAAATATGTCACTTCCACCAATATGTGCATGAGGTTCAACTTCTTCATTCGCACTCTCTTGTTTTGGCACTAGAACATAAACTGCATTTTCTTGTTCTTTTATCATCAAAATAATTTTCTCCAAATGAATTTAAATTTTATTAGCATTTGCCGCAAATGTTTCTCCAATGTCTTCATTTGTTTACACTAATTCCTTAACAATTTCATTTGGAACTAATGCAACCACATCTTCAACACCTGCTTACGCTTGTTGTCCTATCACCCTTACCTCCAAATCTCCTTCATTCATGACACTTGCCATGCCATATGCAAATTTAGCTGAAGCTTACTGATTTGCTACACCATTCGTCACTTTCTTTCAAGTTTGCATTAGATAAAAACACAAACAACATAAAAATCAAAAAAATATTTTTGTAGCAAAATAAAAAAAAGTTAACACAATAGTGTAACTAGCACCAATGTAGCTAACATCAGTGTAGTTAACACCAACATTGGCACTAGCACCAACATTAGCACTAGCGCTAACATTAGTGTAAGCATTGGCAACCAAAATTGTAGCTTGTCATCTTCCTTGTGCTTGTAAAATATTGCCACAACGACAACGAGCAATTACATTATTCATTGTCATTTTTTTGTGCTTATAAAACCACACTAGAACGAAGACAAGTAATTCATCAAATTTTCACACTTGTAAGACCACACCAGATTGACGATAAGCAGTTGTGTTGCTTGTCATTGTTTTCTCGTTCCTACAAAACCACACTAGAACAATGATGAATAACGTAGATGTTCATTGTTGTTTTTTTGCACCTACAAAACCACACTAGAATAATGATGAATAGTTGTGTTACTTGTCATCATTTTTTCACTCTTGCAAAACCACACCATAATGATGATGAGCAACATAGTTATTCGTTGTCATTTTCTTGTGCTTGTAAGACCACACCAGGATGACGATGAATAGTTGCTTCGCTTATCATCGTTTTTTCTTGCTTGTAAAACAACAGAAGAAGGTAATAAACTAGGCTTGTTGTGATCTTCACACCTACAAAATGACAATAAGAATAAGAAAATTATGACAATGCTATTGTTGTTTGCTTCATAGTAGAAGAGTAGAAGAAGAAGATAATGACAACATGCATCGTCATTGTTTTTTTCGTAGTAGAAAACTATAAGAAGAGGATGACAATGGTGCTATTGTTGTCCTTTTCATAGTAGAAAAGTAGAAAAAGAAGACGACAACTATGTGTGTCATCATCGTCTTTTTCATAGCAGAAGACCAGAAGAAGAAGACAACAACAATGTTGTCGTCATCATCTTCATAATAGATGAGTAGAAGAAGAAGATGATGACAACATGCATTGTTGTTGTCATTTTCACAAGAAAAGACCATAAGAAGAAAAGGATGACGAACCCAACTTGTCATTGTCTTTGTAGGAAGGAATAATAGAAGAGAAGAAAAGGACGACTCTTGTCCTCTTTGCATAAAAAACACACACACACACACAAAATAAAAAAGGAGGAGGAGGGAGCTTACCTTCAAGCTCCCTCTTGTGCCACCACCTTGAAGCTCCTCTTGCTTTCGTGCTCTTGAAGCTCTATGCGTCTCCACATTTCAAAACTTTGAAGCTTGAACCCTAATCGGAGCTCTGAGCTTCTCAAACTCTCCCTCGTTTCCAAGCTTTGATGATGGAGGTGAGCGCAAAAGGAGGTGGGTGGGGAGGCATTGGCAGGATGTGGGAGGTAGGTGGGTTGGTAGGAAGAAGGGCAGTAGGTAGGTAGGAGCTCCCCAAAAGGAAAACTTGAGGTCAGGGGTGGGTTGAGGGAAAAAAGTGATAAAAAAACTGTCTCCCGAAACAAAAGCTAGGGAAAAAAAGGCCCAAAAGGAAAAAAAAATTTACTACCAAGTAAATTGACCCTGTGGGACAGTTTCATCCCATTCATGAAATCCCAGAGTTGGATTTTTTGGATGGTGCAGGGTCACACAAGCCGGACTAGCCTAATTATAATAAATCTGCACCTTCCAAAAGTTCCAAAAAAATGGCAAAAACTTGAGTTGGCATTTTGACTAAATGGAATAAATATGGAAGATTTCGAGCATTTAAACATTTTTGAGAATTTTTTTGCATGGTTTTGATTTTGCGGTCAACTTTGAACCTGAAGATTTGATGGTTTCTTTTTAACCCCTATGTGTGAGTATGATATTAATTGTGTGACTTGTACTGTGGGCAAGACCTTATTATTTTGTTACATGCCAAATTGAAGAAGGTTTCCCCCTTAGGGTAAACCGGCCCATCACTGATCACCTACCTATGACTGAACACTTTAACAGATTCTTCTCCATTTTGAGTGATGTAAAATGATATAGGAGAGCCTTGACAAGCTCTACACATCATTCTACACATCATCTTTAAACTGCAAAGTCAAAGGACCAGCCCAAAAAGAGCAGTAAAGAAGATACGTTGTTTTGAATTGCAAAACATGTTTTTTTCATTTTTCTTCATTTTGATCCCTCCCACTTTCAAACCTCATATCTTTCTTATTCATTTCAAATGATATAAAATGTTATGAGAGCACTGAAACTCTATAAATTGTCTTTGAACTCTAATAACAGCAGAGCAACATACAAGGTTTTTTTTTTGGTGTTTGGGAATCAACTTTTGTAACATTTGGTGATTTAGTTCTTGTCTGTCTCTACTTTGAAGGGCCATAACTTTCTTAATTTTATTTTGTTTTTGATAATTTTCAAGGTGTCAAATGCATCAATAGAAGTTCAAGTTTTGTTTAGAATCCAAAAACAACAGAGCCCTCCCCTTGGATTTGGGTTGCCTTGAGCACTTAAATGTTTGATCATCAACCAATTTACCCTAAAAGAGTCGAACATTGAAACCTCAAAACTTGAAAAAAACAAATAAATAAATTAAAAAAATCAAAACTGATAACTTGAATTTTAAAAAAAAGAAAATTTGGAAGAATAGAGGCCAAAAAAAGAAATATAAAAAGCTAGGTATATAAGTACAATACATATTCATACCAACCTGTGTTTTTCTGGGGCACGATTTAGCCAAATTTCCACTTGTGAGGGTGACTGACTACAGATGCACTATGAAAATAATGGCCCTAATTCACCAGATATCAATAAACAAATACATCTGAATCGCCAGATTTCTACAACAGGTTCAAGCAGGTAGCCAAAATAGAACAGGATTCTTAAATTTTTTTACTTTCATAACAGGTTTTAGCCAGATTTGGCTAAATATTTTTGTGGATGATCACCAGATTGGCTACATCACAAGATTGGGGAAAAAAGGAAAAAAAAAACCTGGAGGTTGGTATTACCAACGTACCAGTTATCCGACCACTGGTCGCTCCTCGCGATGGCCGGTCCGCCCGCCGAACGTTGGATGAGCGAAGCGTGCAACGAACGCTCGCCAGAGCCACACCACGTGTGTGGTAACGAGCATTTCCTTTTCTTCTGTGTCCCGGTTCTTCCTCTTCGTCTGAATGCCATGGCGTGATTCCTTCGACTTCCGCTCCTTTTGTTTTTCCGTTTCTCATTTCCCTTGATCAAATCTTTCTTACATCTTCACACTCACAAAATACACATACAAAACACAACATTTCTGTTCTCTCTTTGCTTCCCGCAATACTCAAGTAATACGCTGATTCAGACTACTTGTGGAATTTCGCTATAATTGTTTGTGATGTAGGGATACCAGAAGACTTGTTGTAGAAATTCGGTATTGTTTGTGATGCAGGGATACCAGAAGACTTGTTGTGGCAATTTCAGGAAGTCTTGACGACGACGACTGAACTTATTTCTGCTCGATTGTGTCAGTGCAGCCAATTCTGAGGTACTTTTGTGATTGATGTTGTATGGAGTACTACTCTGCATGATTCATATTGTTGTGTGACAATCGTAGACTGGCGTAAGTTCTCATTTCACAATTTGTCGATATCCAGACGCTGCTGCTGAGCTTCAAACACGTTTCAGCAATACTACCTACTACTACTGTGTACTTCCGTTGTTCATCCTTGGAACTGATCAGTAATAGAGAAGAAACTATCTTTTATTAGTTTTGCACAATTCGATCATAACTTCTCTACAATCAGTCGACTGCTGACATTCTTCTTCTGAGCTAGAATGTCCAAAATCACGCATCACAATCAATGGAAAAAAAAGAAAAAAGGAGGAAGCTTGATTAGCTCTTTCTGGTTTTCTGAATTTTCGTTCTGACTGTGGTCGTCAAGAAAGAAGAAAGAATTGATGCAGCATTGATGCAACATGTGTGTGTTTGTATTCTAGGTTTCTATGCTCAGAGCTGCATTGTAATAGGGCAGGCAGATAAGCGGAATCTGTCTGTCTGCCGGCTAGTCGATCAGAAGAGCGCAGCTTTCGAGTGTTGTGGGAGGGAATCATCAGTCCAAAGTGTGATACCTTAGTCGAGGAGTGACTGAGAACATATTTATTTTGTTTTGTTTCCAAGACTTGATCTGGGGGAGGAGCTGGGGAGATGGTGAGGACATCAGTAGGTGTAGTGTTGACCTCCCTCTCACCCACGCCTTCACCACAACTGCTCAGAAACACTACTGCTTGTATAGTCGTCACGCAACCTTCAACAGCAGGAATTATACTAAGCACCTGTCCAGATTCAAGGAAGGTGCAATATCAAGCTTGTTTTCTTCAATCTAGTAACAGGTACATGCTCCCTCTTTCTCTCAATATAACAGTTTTCAGTTCCCTGCTGATCATTACAGAAGCTCAGATCCAATCTTCAGTTGTCATATGTTTCCTGTTTCTGTTGCCACAGTTGTTTCTGTCTCTGTTTTTCCTTCCAATCTTAATGTTGCTTTAATCATCCTCAGGACTTCTGTGATTTACAAACTTACCACTAAGTCTGGATTTGTTCATATGGAAAAGGTGCTGGAGTCACTGCCGAGTTGAATGTGCAGCAACACGTGATCAAAGAGGAAGCACAGTTCAAAATGGTAAGCCGCCATTTTCTGTATATAGCATAATCAAGGGTTTCTCAGTATGATACTGCTGTTGTGAGCCTGTTTCTGATGGATAGCTATAGAAATTTGTCTGATTAGGGTTTAGGGTTTGGTCATATTTACAGGAGCAATGAAGGATGAGCCAAAGGATTATTATGAAGTTCTGGGTGTGTCTGTTAATTCTTCACCAGCTGATATTCGCAAGGCATACCGGCTGCTGCAGAAGATACATCACCCCGACATCACTGGGGAAGAGGTGGATCTCAACCCAGCCCAAAATCTTTTTTTTTTCTTTTTTCCAGTTATGTTAGAGGATGGAATATTGGACTGTGGAGAGAGCAAATCAAACTATAAGCTCAACAGAAGGAATAAACAGACAGATGGAAATTCAAAGATGCAAGACTCATGACTTGCTTGTAAAAGACAAACATCTTGCATGCTTGGAAATGACAGACAAGTAGCAGTAAGAGTACTTGCCAGAACATCTCTTAGTATGACTAGTTAGCTATACAACTTGTGAAAGGCACATCTTGTATTCCTAGCATGGCAATTGGAGTTGCTGTGTAGCTGCAATTGGCTGTTTCCCTCTAAATGGGAGTGTATCTGGATCAGGGACATACAATGACTTTGTTGTTAAATGAAGCATATGAAACACTGATGGATGAGAATCTCCGTGAGGTTTATAATAATGCCCATTCTCACATAGTGGCAATGAGAGCATCTGGCCATAAATCTTTTTCAGGCTCTACATATAGTAACTGGAAGGGTCCAGATCGACCTCAAGGTATCTTCGTCGACGAAAATGTGTGTATTGGTATGCAACCCTGCATCCTATACCTTTGACACTGCAGTTTCACATCCACCTGTGGAGACCTGGAACAGCTAGCTTGGGTGTCCTGAATTGCTAATCCAGTATGCCATATTATAACTCCTGTACCCTCCTCGTACCTTTGTGTTCTCATCTCATATTTTTTGAAGACAAATTATTGAACAATGGCCATCCAGAGAGGAAAAGCAGAGTAATGCCACTGAGTTCTCAGTTCATATTCATGAAAAACCAGACACTCAAACTGAGTGTGCCAGCAAGAACAACATGATCTTTGGTAACTCTGCCCAAAAAGGCTGTAGGTACCAGCTTTTCATAATATTCAAACTAGAGACTGCAAGAGTTTGGGTTAGCTGGAAATTGTTTTTTCCAATCCCTGATAAATGTATTTGAACCTCTTCTGAAAGTTGGGGTTTTTTCCATGAATAGAATGATTACTCATTGAAGCAATTAAGACCAGTTATTTATTGGCTCAAAGGCTGAGAAATGTTTGGACAGGGTGTCGGGAGTGTGTGTTTGCGGCCAGTAACACATTCACAATGGTTGATAGTGAAGGCACAGCACGTGTTAAAACCCAATGGGGTGATCCTGATCCTCAGATCAAGGTATCACCACTTCTTTGAGATTGAATCTTTCCCAGAATACCAAGGACTCTTCCAGAAGAGTTTGAAGTGAGTACAGTTGAAAATTGAAAAAATAAGATCTGTTTCAGATATTTAGCAGTGAATCCCTTGTCAAGCAGCCCTCAAACTTTTTCATGTAATTCTTTGTCCAAATAACAGTGCAGATATGCATTGCATGTTGGGTTTCTTGATAAATTGTAGGGTCAGTGTGAAAGTTAGTACCTTCCACATGTCTAAAGTATTTGGATTGTTTGTTTACTGGTGGGAACAGGTAGCAATTGATTTGTGTCCTGTGAATTGCATACATTATGTGGAGAGAGAGGACTTGTCCATCTTGGAGTATCTTATTCGCTTTCAACAAAAGCAGAGCAATGGTGTCTTTGGGGGCACTTGGGAGCGTCCTCGAAATGTTTTCATGGCTGCTCGGACATTCAAGCGCCAAATGGAGGAAAAGAAAATCAGGGCCACTGAGTCAGGTAAAATTGTGCTTGCCATAGCACTATCGTTCATATCATGTATGAAAATGGGAACTGATATGGCAACTACATAGTTTGGATTGTTATTAAAGTCATAGACGTGAAGGGTATCCACACTGGACTGCATGATTTGCATTCCACAAGGCTTGCTAATACTAATACTGCTGGTTATCTCATTATTAGATGGAAAAGTACACTGTACCATGAGAACTATTGTTACCACGACATTCTAGAATATTGATCATTGGGTTTTTGAAGTAAGGGATAATACTCCAGAATGTGGTGAGCTTATGAGAAAAAAAATTCATTACAAACATATTAAGTGCTTAACTATAGACTGCTGCAAAGAGAAAATTCTATTACTGGTGATTTGGAACTGAGTTTGCACATGATGTTTAGCAGCTGAGACTCCAGCACAAAAACAAGCTCGTATGGATGCCGATATTAAACTTAATGCTGGAGCATTCTGGTGGCTATGGTCATGGGGCATGCGGCCTGCAGCAAAAAGTCAACAAGAAGGTCATGGGAGGGCCAGGAAGGGGGCAAATGAATGGCCATGGAAAGGTCTGTTTGGGCCCTCCTCAAGATCAGATCTTCTGATGGTCTCTTTAACTCCTGCAGAAGCTCAGAAGGTGAGTCAAATCCCTGTATCATCATGTAGGATATATGCCCCTATTACCAACACTGTGAGAATTCATTTACCCACGGGAATATGAGATGATTGAGATGGTAAAAATAATGTACTCTTAGGCTTATGTTTAACATAAGTCTTATGTCTTATGTTAGGTGTAGGGTAAAGCCCCAGGGTGGAGACTTTCTCAAAGTAAGGGCCTAGGACAATGTGGTAGCTGAGTCCAACCCCGCATTTTGGGAATGTCTGCCACCTGTGGGCTTTATGTATTGTAAAGCATGAGGCAAAGGTGATATGAACCTAAACATATGGAGGGGAGGGTTCTTACACATACTCCTCAAGAGTGGGAGGGATCTTAGCAGCTGTACAATGCCTCCCACTCTTGAGGAGTAGGAATAATATCCCTCCTCATTTTTAACAAAGATATTCATGCATATAAGGTGCCCTGCAAATGCACAAGGAGATTTCTCCAAGTGCTTTATGATGCATGTAATCTACCTTCATTAATCATGCTAACCCTCAGGCCTGGCAAGTTCACATCACACCACATGTGACAACATGATGCTGGAGATTCAATTGTCCACTCTTTATGTTAGAATGCAAATTCATCATTCAGGTTTTGAATTTTGAAGCTGTGACACCCTCTTCATCTCTTTAAATCCCAGACCTTATATACATGCCTGGAATTTTGACTTTCTAGTTTTTGCAGTCATGACTTTCTTAATGAATCTCTGTTGAATCAGGTCTCTCATCAAATTTCAACTTTGTAACTTTCAGTTTCTCCACTTTCTTAATGACATTTGTGTCAAATTGTGGGTGCAACTATTGTAGTGGTGAGACCTAAGTGATATTGAGGGTTGAGATTGATAAGAGAACATGTTCTTGATGTGACTTCATTTGCAGGTGGTTGCACTGGTCCAAGACTGGGCAGTTACATTTGTGTCATCTAGCGAGCTACCACTTCCAATGCCTTTCAGGACGGATCTTCTTCCAAATGGAGTGCGGTTAACCCTAGTGACTGCAGATAATGGAATGCTTATGCCCATTGGTGCCTTAGTTGCTGTGGTGGAGAGGATTGAGCAGGATTCTGCTGAGACAGAAAGTGCAGCTTCAGTTGACCCAAATGATGGTAGTGATGCAGAATGGTTTTTCATTGTCAGGAGAGAAGGAGCAAAAGACTCACGGCCATTGCCTGGTGAGGGCCGTATTCTCAAGCACTTGAAGAATTCTCTAGCTGGAAGAGATTCTTATGCTGCTTATAGTCTTCCTCGGAATCCCAAACTCTAAGAATTGCATCATATCTCTGGGCCTCAATTCTGTCTCCTTGGAGGTTCCTTCACACTTCCTGTAAGTTCCTTTCTTGGTCACTCTTCTCCTTCATTCTTTCTCAAGGAAAATTCATTGATGGGTTGCAAGGGCCAATACTTGGTGGCATATGACAGAAAGTAAAGTTTGAACACCAGGATTGTTGCCCACTGTCCCTGTGATAATTATCATAGCAAAAGGGTGGAACTCTTAGAATTTTCTTGTTATTTTTTATCAATTCAACACATTATTTAACAGAAATTCAGTGAATGTTGATGAATCCAGAAAGATGTGTATTAGGTGTATATAGGACTGTCCAGTTGAAGACATCAGCTCTAATAACCATTCCTACTGAGCTTGTTAGGACTTCATGCTGCAAACAGGGATATGTCAAGGTTAGACAGGAGTAGAAACTGAGCAAGAGGTTGAGAGCTTGTTGTGCCTTAGTTGGCAGCCAATTGTAAATAAACTTGTCTCTGGAGTTTGTTAAGAGTTTCCGCAAAGTCACCCTGTCTTTGGGCCTTAGTTTGACCCTCTAAACCCTGTTTCATCCCCAACTTGAGTGTAAGAAAAGTGAGCAAAGTTGCTTACTGGGTATCAGTTTGGAAGATTTTCAGAATCTTATTCTAACAAGGCTTGATTCAGTGAAGCCAAGGCACTGTCAAGGCACGGGTAATGCAAATAAAAAACTGGGGATGAAACTCCTCAGAGGAGCAATTGAGGTCCGAAAACTAATATGGTCCCTAGTTTTCCCTGTGTGCTGTTTTCGTCCTGTCTTCTCATTTTGTCCCCATTTTCGGGTAAGCTGGGGCTCAGTACCCCCAGTTTGGGATACTAAACTGATAACTCAATGTTGTTGTAGATTATGTAAAGGTAAACTCAAGGATTGGATGGGGTTGGTCAGCTTGTGAATGGACATTGGTTTCACAAAGTTCTCAAATATAGTATTGAAGGCTAGTCAAACAATAATAATTTTCACCATGAAATCCTGATTTTGGCTTTTAGTATTATGAAAATAATGTTGCTAAGTTATTATTGCAAATCGGATTAGGACTCATTTAGGAATGGAAATAGCTTTCTCAATCTTTTCATCAAAGAAACATGCATTTTATACCTATTTTGCATTCAAATTAGGAATATGTTTGTAAGTATACCAAGTGTCTCCCTTCACCATACTTATGCCGTTACAGTTTTGTTCCTCTACACTTTTCTGGGTTCGAAACATTCCAAGATATCATGGGCCTTTTGAACAGGTTTTCTACTAGAATCTGGTATAACATTTAAAAATCTTTTGGAGCGGTTAACATTAGAACTTAGCAAAACATTTAAAATAATTCTTTCTTCTTTGTTTAAATAATTATTTGTGAGAACAAATGGTTTCCTTGGCATGTAACGAATGAACATACAAAGTTGAACAATGAACATGCAATTAAAATCTTTGTTTAATAATTATGTTTGTGGTGTGTGCAAGTGCATAATTTAAGAACCTGAAAGGAAAAAAATCAGCATTATGTCTATTTGCCTTCAACTACATCGTACCTTTTTGGCTTTCAAAATAGGTGTTGATAAATTGTATGAACATCTCTTTTCTAAACATGTTATGCATAAAATGTGCCAATATTCCTGTCAATGAATAAAAATATTTCTAAATTTAATAATATGGTCCCCATGAAAGATGACTAAATAATCATTACCAAAACTGATTGAAAGAACAAAAACATTTTTCTTAGGTAAGGTGCTCCTAACTTCCAAGCAAAGAAAAAGTTCCATAACAAACGTGGCTATGGCTTTAGAATATAAAATGCTTATCAAGAATATATTTGCAAGGAAAGTGATGATGCTTGTAAAGATTTTTGAGTCCAATGCAAACATTATTATTTATTTTGCAACATAAGATTCCAAGCTTCATGTTCCAACTATAGCAAAGCTGGTCATGTGTATTATGAACCTAGTCATCCTGGCATGTGTGATAACTAGTCTCAAGGTCATTCCTTCCATTCTTATGCTTACATCAACTATCTTCATGTATGCAAATATGTTTCATTGAATGTTAAGCTAGGACGTCTATTCTTAAGAAATTTTTTTCATGTCCACCCCCTATGGCTCAAAATTAAAATTTGTATGAAAACCATTTCTATTTAAGATAAATTTGAACATATTAGGTCATGGAGTTGCCATTAAGTTCAAGAAAAAGGCATGTTTTAAATATTATAATAGAATTAGTTATTAACTTGAAATAACTTGAAAATGCTAACATGTTTAAAGTGGAAACTTGTGACAAAGACCCTTGAACAAGGGCATAATTTGCGAATAAAGAAACAATTATATTACATTCATTAGTTCTCACAATTGTGTATGTAGATTCCTTGGTATAGTGTGTGATTATGGAACACCCAACAAGTTAGATCTTTGGCATCCCCATATTCCAAATAAGAACATAGTGTGTATTTTGTATTGCTTGTGTTTGCACTTCATTGAAAGGATTCAATTTGTCTAGGTTGAGAAATTGAATTGAGTGCTCACAATGGTCAAGAATTGGCTATCTATGATCAAATTCTTGGCTGGAAGCCCCAAGCTAGTTTTATAGAATATATGCATATAAAGGACACATTAGAAGAGAAGAACCATGATTTGATTGAAAAGGCAGGGTTTTAAAACAAATTTGATCATACTAATGATGATAATTAATGAATTCAATTCATTTAAAACTCCTATTTTTCAACTAAAAATAGATCAATTTTTAGTGATTGTTGGCTTGAACAATTGCAATGCCTACCACAACAAACAAATATGACATTTAAAAATGACCAATTAGTTTATTTTAACAAGGTTGAATTTTGATTGTGTGAATTCTTACCTTCATGATTTTGCAATTGATAATAATAAAAAAGTATTGTAAGCATTTGAAGTGTTCATTGAACATATTATGGAAAACCTTTATATTGGGACATGACTTTCACAATCTTGCCATAACTTGGAGATCCATAAATGGTGTGCAACAAAAATTAAATACTTAATTTATAACTTGTTCCACTTTTGTTATATGAGCAAAATTTATCATGACACCTTCTTAAGGTCACCTTTGGCAAGAGCTAGGAGAATAGGTCCATGGCTTGTATTCAAAGTCTCATGACAATCACTAAACATTGGCATTCACAAAACACAAACAAAATTACTAGACTTTCCTTCTGCTTAGAAAGAAGGAAAAAGAAATCACCTTATATAATAACCTATGAATTTGTTGAAAAAAGTTGGGCTTTGAGAACAACACTCTACTTTGTAACATAAAATAGTCTTCTATTACACTTGTGGAAGGTGAATCTTATAATGTGCTTCAACTTGACAAAACACAAATCATGTTGATTTTACTTTATTGTTTTATTTCACATGTGGAGACATTTATTTTTTGTGTTTACTGTACTGTGCTTTTACCCTTGTGTGAGCTTCAAACTTCATACGATGATCAATGCTAACAAGTCTCTTGGATCCATATTAGATTAGAGGCACCAAATGTTACAGCCTGTAGAGGCAACAGCAAGGTAATGTCCCAAGGAATGGCGGTTGGCTTACAGCTAGCTACACATGATCATGATTCATATATCCAAAGAAGTGGTCCAAGGAATCACTTGTTGCTAATCTGGAAGAGACATTTTCAAATCTGCTGCTGTTTTTGTTGTTGGGTCGCTGGGACCCAATTTGTCAGGCATTGCAGCTGACCAATTATCCAGCACCTCAAACTTCCTGAGAAAAAGTTAAGGTCCTGTGAACATTGCGCTGCCATCCCAGCTGCCCAAATTACAAGAAATGGGGAGCGAGGGGTGGGGGGACGGTGGGGGTGGGGGTGTGGGTGTGGGGAGTGATCTCTTTGGACCAATGATCTGCTATATTACCGTCTGCAAGAAGGACAAAAAAAATAATGACAGAGTGAAAATGCCAATAAGCATGCTATGTGTGAAGGGGCATGCGTTCCTCCTGTCCCTGTAAGCATCTGGCATTTAATGTGATGGGAAGCGGGGACAAATATGACAAGTAGTGGGGTCACAGCAGTGAAGCTGGAAAGATCAGATCACCTACCAGGGAAAACCAAATAAAAGATTATTCAAAGATTTGAACAAGGACACACAAGTTGTGACGCAATCATATGACAATGATCTCCTTTGCAGATTACCCCCCCCCTCTCCCCCTTTAGCTACAGTTGATCACCAAATCTTTGTAAGGAGTTATGATGCTGCCTGGCAAATTGTTGATCCATGCATGCAACCACCCTCCTCCAGCCCCCCTCCCCCCCACCGGCAAATATTACTGATCTAAAGCATTTACTGTTTTCAGGATGGCTAGTTGAAGATTGGATTACGAAAAAACATATCATGGATGAACTGGTTGTAACTGACCAGCTGCACGGATGAAGACAGTTGTTCTAACACTGAACAAAAATAATTAAACTTCTGCAACACCTGAGTACTCACCCTGAAAGACCCCCAAAAACACACACACATGCACAGAGAACAAACAAATAGAGGATCCAAACCCTACCCTGGGAGCAAGCTGAACTTTGTAGTTTTGTGACATTTTGGGTTGTGTACTTGAACAGTCATGGGCACAGGAAAAACATGACAATCTTATAACAAAATTATGGTATTAACCTAGAAGATTGAGTGGTTGGTGGGTTTAAATGATGGTGTTCTGTAAATTAAAAAAATCTCATGTTCAGGTATGTCTCTGTTAGTTTTTTACACAATAATTTTGTGCAAAGTCTTTTGTGTTTTGTTGTATAATGCAGAACTAGCTGTGAGGCACAAGTATTTCAAAGAGTGGAGCATGCAGGTAAATTCATACAGGTTACAGAAAATGGCACATTCAAAAAGTCCTGAATTTTGCATTTTGAAAGAACTGAAAACCAACATGGGAATGAATGTATATCCAACAGCCATTGCATAAATCTATATCCATCAGCTTGCTTGGAGGACAAGTTGATCAATAATGGTGAATTACATGTACTTAGGAATGGGTGAATCTTGACAATGTACACTGTAGGTAGTACTCGAGAGGAAAAGTCATAAGACAAATATTTGCTGGCAGAAAAGTTGCAGCCTCTTGGAGGTCCACCCCAGGTGCAGCAGTTTTGCAGAGTATGCAATTTACATAGGCCGTCCATGAGCTCTCCTATTTTGATTCTGTACTGCCACACATTAATTCATGACGGTGAAAGAGACGAAGAATTTGGGGAAATTCATGGGTCATGGGAAAACTTTGTGTACTGACGGGAAGTTCAGTCCCGTCTCCAGTTTCTTGGAAAGATTGATGGGCTTTATTGGGATGATTTTGAATAGTCTCTGCAAATTTTGATTACATGAGCCCCAGAGAACCACGGTCCACTTTATTGAATTGATACAAGTGATGAATGGCACATGCATGGAGTACTATAACTACACACAAAAAGGACTTACCTTTCACAGGAGTATGAGTGCTTTGATGAGAACACAATAAGTGCTTTGATGAGTGTATTAATACAGTTGATCAGGAGACAAATATGCCCTTAGAACTGGTCTTTGTAGTACTGGGAAAGTTTGAAACTAATGACTGGTCTTTATAGTTACCAGGAGAGTTTGCAACTGATGTAACCACTAGCAATTACTAGGCCTCACCCGGTTGCAAATACTCATCCCATTTTAGGGTCCTTGTGAAATGGAATAAAAGCTACAGATCATTTCATGGTTGGTGAGATGGGCTTTTATTATACAGGGGCCACCGAAAAGATTTACTGGAAACTAGGAGGATACATACTTTTAGTCCCCAGATGCTTAAATGCAGCACTTTATGGCACAAAATATTTGTCTCTGGAGCTGAGATCCTCAAGTGCCTGTACTTAGCACATATTGATCATGTCCCAGATTTTTGAAAGCTGGGTAGCAGATTTAAACCTTATATACCAGCTCTAGGATTAGTACACCTGTAGTCTGTAATCCATCTCAAAAGGACAAATAGACTTGACGTTGCATTTTCAAAATTGTAGCAAATCTGTCCGTCTGCCATTCAGTATAATAACTTGATATAATCAGCTACTGTGCTCTGCCAGACTAGTATATAATTCGGTTCTCTTAAGTACTGATCAGTGTACTAATCCTGCAGTCTCATCGTCATCCTACTAATTAATGAACATACAAGGATGAACAATATTGAGCTAATTTGATCTGCAGTCTAACTATAGTCCTAGGTAAGTTTAATTATATACAAGGATTAACAACATTTAGCTAATTTTATTTTGACATTTGCAGCTGGTTTGCACGATCGTGGTACTGACCCAATCAGTCTCCAGCTGATGATCTGTATTGATGCAAATTTGTGCAGATCTCAAGTGTAAATTTCTGGTTATCCAAGAGCATATATATATATATATATATAGAATAAAATTCTCATACTTCAATAACAGTAGTCATTTAGTATATTATATTACGTCAATACAGCTATCAGCTTAGGATTACAAAATGGTACACCGTAGAGCTATAAGCTGCAGGATCATGAGTCATTATAACTACACAACGGCTCCTTCGCAACTGGGTACACTGATTAGAGAGACAAGCTTCAGTTTTATTAAGAAACTTTGTCCTTCCAATGTGCCTTCGAGCCTCAGCTACATTGAAACCAGTAATCCTCTCTCTTTCTATCTGCGCCGGAAGAGAGACATAAATGGACGATGCAGTATCTTTCCGACCAGCAGTTTCTGATAAGATGCATATAATCAATACTTAACGATTCTAACTAATGACCATTAACCATGTGAGGGTGGAGATAGAGCATCTCCACCAACACTCAGTATGTGACCCTGCACTGGAAATCTTGGATGAGGTTCATCAGTGAATCCGCTGGGCTGGAAGACTGCTGGGCCCTGAAAAGAACCACAGCTTTCAGAGCCGTGAAGAAGACCTGGAACAGTGTAAAAAACACAGTCAAATCGTATTTGTTGATTGCTCCATGTTTCTGATTGGTTAAATAGGTTGATAGGTCCAAGTGGTTTTCTATTAGTAGTGTCCCGCCTACTTGCAGTCCCAGTCTCAGTTTTACTGGTGGGGTTGGAAAAAATTTAGTTACTAAAAGTTCGGTGTGACTAATATTTTTGCAGGGTCGCATACTGAGGTTTGGTGGAGATGCTCTTAGGACTGATATTAACAGTGAACAATTCAGGAGGAATCTCATAAGCTGCCGGTCTAGTTAATTAGTAGTGTGCAGCTGTGTCTCTGCAATTAAGAAGATTGGATCTAGCGTGTGTCTTTAATGCTGCAAGGGTACATACTTTGATTACCAAACCCTGTAGCTTGTATGCTGGTTGTAATCATAGCAGGCTTTAGCATGCAGCACATAATCAAGGGTGCTCTTTGCTGCTGTACAACATTGATCATGATGATGAGTTTTGCTGTATAGTTTTACTCGTACGTATAAGTCTCTTCCTGCAAGTTTTGACCACAACACAACCAATTTAAAGAAGCTGCTGTTGGTACCGTGGCCACAACGTGACATGCTGCCCGCAGCTGTTCTCTTTTTCTCCTCTTTTCTTTTCCTTTCTTTTCTTTAATGGGCAACCAAGTAAAGTAAGTCGGAAGTTGGATTGTCAATCATTTGCAGGGTCAGTGTAGTTTTGAGCAGTCTTTTTCGGGCAGTTACAGCAGCAGCTGGTACGTCCTTTCCTTTCCTTTTGATCATGGACGTATATTTTGTGAAGCGTTGTTTGTTGTCACCCTTTTTTGAATCCCCTAACCAAGCAGTAGGCCGGCTGCTCCATGGAGGCTGCTTGACTGCAGATACTACAACAATTTTCTAGGATTTCCAAACTAGCTTGGATGTTTATGGGCGCTATCTGCAGGGATTTACATCTGCAAGGCTTATGTAAGCTTATGTGTTGATCTAGTGAATCCGTTCTGGAACTGGCCTGGAGCTGAAATTACTATCAACTTGAAGCTCTCGAGTCTATGAACCCTGGATCTGATTCATTCATGAACTATTCGACAAGGTCTTGGATATAATTTACATCTGGCATGCAGATAGCTATAAGATCTAGACATGAGAAGCAGCTTGTTTGGACCAGACAGCATTTAAAAAATTTCAATACCCAACATTACACATAATGACATGATCTTATTAAAACAGTCTAGAAACATCAAGGGGACAAATAAAATTAAATCTCTTTGGGAATTAAAACACAAAATCAGTTTGGAAAATGCCGTTTTAATAGAAATACACAATGTAGAGTTAAGCTTGGTGTATCTTCATGTCAGACTGAACGAGCAGCTTTATTAACAAGATCACAGCTACAATTTTACAAATACAATGTACATATTATAACATACAATAACTTGTTTCATGGTTCCACCACTTCTCAAGACTCTTTCTCATGGCTTGCAAGGAGAATCTTGCTTAAAGAATTTCTAAGTTTAAGGAGGATATGAATCATGGAATAAGTCCGTGCTGATTTACTTAAACTGCTACACTATTACCAGCTGCAGCCTCTGGACACATTATATCTACGATCTAGCATAAGTAACAAAGCTAAGATATTAATTTTTAGAAGACCGTATACTGCAAGGGTGGTGATCTTCTAAATTTACAAGCTGCGCACTGAAATGCAATTTGGGTATGAGAATGGAGATATATAAATCACAGAAGTTTTTTAAAAAGCTGGATCTGCACGACTCCCTGCATGCCAGCTAGGCAGCCTGGCAATAACATTGACAAGCTCCCCAGGTGGCATACAGGGAGCCAGGCAGCCCCGACATTCCTAGCACTCTCCACCCACTTACTCTATCCTCTAGTGCAACAGAAACTCAACTAGTTTACAATCAGCTGGCTGCTCAAATCTACTGTTCAGAGCAGTTCTTTTTAATCACATCATCTCCACAGCTTAATTTTGAGACTTGAGATATTCCCACTCAAAAATAGTTTTGGCTGATCTTCAGTTGATATTTCCCATCAGATGCATATGAGAACACTAGTGAGCTTGCTTAGAGTTGATAGTCAATCAACTCCTGCCTGACTCCCTGCATGCCAGCTAGGCAGCCTGGCAATCGACCTTGACAAGCTCCACAGGTGGCATACAGGGAGCCAGGCAGTCCCCACAATCCTACTGCTCTTCATCCACTCACTCTATCCTCTAGTGTAAGAACAACTCAACTAATTTGCAACCAACGAACTGCGTAAGTCAACCGTTCACAGCAGTTTTTTGATCATATCATCTCCTGCAGCTTAATCTTCAGACTTGATTTTACCATTGAAAAAGTTTTGGCTGGTCTTCAGTTGATATTTCCATGGCACGCTGACCAGATCACTTGGGAGCTTGCTTAGAGTTGATAGTAAATCAGCTCACTATGATCAGCTTCCCATCAAATGCCCTGCATCATTGAAACCAAGTTCTAGTACTACTAAAGGTTATAAGATCAGTTATACTCCAGAGCTTCATATCACAAATTGGTTCTGCACGAGTTCTAGACAAATCCATGTTTAGAAGTTCTGCAGAGTACAATATCAGTTTCTCAGAAGGAATCACTAGTGATGATATTAACAGTTGTTGTGACCAGCCAGATTGCTCTACACAAGTTGCTCATCACAGTGCAATTCCTCCAGATTTTGCAATTTGGCCATCATTTTCCTCCGACTACGTCAAAATGCCAATCTCATAGTACATTTTGGTCCAAAACTGAAGAAAAGACCTATCGTGGAAATTTGTAGCACTACCTCTGAACGTGTCTCAAGAATGACATATTGCGGGCACAAACTTCTGTCCACGCGAATAACAAAACTACATGCGGTCAAGACTTCTTGGCGAGCAGTAGTCACAGACCTGATGCAGCTAGCTAGCAAGCAAGACCGGGCACGATTTAACAGAAGGAATGTATAAGAAAACACGTCATGGCACAGATCATCAACCAAAATGCTTAGACTAGTACTCAGCTCCAAAACTTGAATGTAGAGCTCTAGTCGTGGATGTAGAAAGAAAAAAGAAGAGCAGCTGGTGTTGCAGGACGTGAAGAATTAACTTGCATTCCCAGCCTGCTTGTCAAATATTCTACCCAGGAGCGCACTTGTGAATTCTGTACTCAATTCAGGCTCTAGTCTACAATCCAAGCTGGCTTTCGCTAGAACCCCAACGTCCTCGCAACCAGTACTTCAGCTTCTTCTACTGGACCCACATTCGACATTTGCTTCAGCGTTCTATGCAGCACGTGTGAGATTCTCAAGAGTAAGTTCTAATACTTCGATTGGATGCTGCTTTTTCCCATTAGGTCCGATTAGATTACAGTGAAGAAATGGTTACGGAATTCACAGATGCAAGGACGTTCTGGGTAGATGTGCAGTTCATCTGTGGAAGCTGCAGGATCAGCAGGTGCTATTGCAAGTTTGCTGCAATTCGGTCTTTGATGCATTTCGACTAGAATTCTTGAGTCATCTGACTATGCGACGCTGCAATGGTTTGTAATGTTTGCATCATAGTTCAAATTCGACTGCGGATCACGAGGCCTGCGGGGAGACCTACACTATGTCAGTGCGAAGAATGCTGTGCCGTGATCGATCGCCTACACTTATGTCTGAAGAGTGGACAAATAAGGGCTGCTGCTGATCGCCTTAGTTAGCTTCAGTTTGCGTAGTAGTACTGAAGGAAGAATAAGCTGCAGCTGGTTGTGGCAAGGTGCTCAGTTCGCAACCTTGGAAACGCATGTGCAATCTATGCAATGTTCAACACATGGTGCAAGAATCAAAATCTTTCGTTTCATCAGTGCAATGCAAAGAGGGAGGAGAGACCGATGACCTGAGCGTACGTAGCGCGAAACCGATCGCAGCTCCTCAGTGCTCACGCTTGATGTACACACTCAACTCTCCCCGCATTCACGACAAGCTGTTGCGGTCGCCAAAACCCTCGAAGATAGATAATCTATGCACCTTGATGCTCGATATCAGCGGAAAGGAAACACCATCACGGCGCTTATCACCTTCAACAAGAGCTGTGCCGACCCGTGAAAATTGCACTGGTCTGTATGCCGCGTGTGCAGGCGCTGTCTGGAGAATCAACATCTAATTCTCAACGTTCCGTTCCTCCCGCGGTGCTATTTGTCAGCACTAGATCTCTAGATGGACACCAAGAGCGTATCATGAGGTCCCTGGAAACATGAATGTTTCTTTCGCGTTTTCCAAGTTCTGCTGTAATCTCGTTCCACTTTCTGGAGTTCACGCGCTGCACATAAGGTCGTCTTTGTAGCCTGTAAACCAAATTTGAAGAACTCGGATGAACAATTCACAAAACAACATCAAGGACTTCCGACCAGTCGATCATCACACTCATCGACTCAAAGACGCTTCATAGATCTAGATTCTGGACTGCCTGTCCGAGATGCGTACACTAACCACTCTAGTAGAATCTTCTCACAATCAACTCACACTATTGAATGCATTCACGACACCAAAGAGAATAGCAGAGAGGTTTTCATGGACCATGAATATCATACCGACCAACGCGAAGCTTGTCCAAAGCAGCTCCGATTTTGAAGATGATTGTTTGGAAACTCCATGAGAGAAATTAAAGACTGAAGACGATGACAAGAACAATACAAAAGAGAGAATGCAGCAACACAACAACAGCACCCGACGTCAAAACAACAACCAGACCAGAAAGTTCTTCACGGCTACACTACAGCAGCAGCTGCGGCACTGGCCTCTGGTTCAGATCGTTGTCGGACTGAGGATGCAGGCATCAATCTGAAAGAGTTTCAGGTCAAACACACCTGTGCAGCTTCTGACTGCTCAGGTCCATCATTTGACGGAGTGATGAAAAACATGTAAAACTGATGGGGATGATGATGGTCCTGCAACGATGAGCACGAAGAGATCAGCAAGGGAAGAGAGGAGACTCGACAGACTAATACTGTCGACCACAATCTAGCGAAGTATAAGTAGCCGGTGGAGACCTGTCATCGAGGTTTTGATCACAAACTCCGGACGCGAAAACACTCTGGTGAGACGCGAACACTGAAAGAAGCTTGGCTTGAATCCCAGCCAAAAAAGGGATCAATTCGAGTCGTGAAAGCGTGCAGAGTTCCCTCGACTGTGCGTAGATTCTACTGAAACACGGGCAGAGCAATCTGCTGCCCTCCCAGCTTGCACCTCCGACCCCGAGGCCGGCTCTGTATCTACGCCATTATCAGTACCCACTCGACAGAAATATACCCATGCAGCGGCCACTAGCAAGAGAGCCTCAGAGCTCTCTGCAGCACAAGTACAGCTCATGTCCTGCTTGTATCAAAACGTCACTTCTGTTTTACATACTTATTACTGCCACCACCGTTCTCTTGATACAGTAACTGTCAATACTGCAAAAGGATGTCTGTCTACTAATAGTACCTGCAAGGCAGCTTTACAGACATGATTTAGTTTGATACATCATCGTCAACTCGACAACAAAAGAAAAAAAATGGTCGACTAGAGGCTTGCGAAGCCCGGTGGCCAATTGTACTGAATCCCGACAAAAAAAACCAGATACATATCGATAAGCAAAGGCGTCATTAGCTGGTTCAGCAGGAATCTATGAAATCTGACAAGTTCATATTAAATAAATAAATAAATATATATGTATATATTATTGTCATCTGTCTGCGAGTCGCGGACAACGATACTAGTCGACTCGATCTACTCGAGGAGCTCATTCAATCTAGCTTTCTCTAATCTCTTCTTCTGCTGCTGCTGCAGCTGAAGGCAACAAATAAACCGGTAAGACTCTGACTCACGCCTCTGCAGATACTTTCCGCTCCGGCCGAACCACTAACAAATTTATACTCAGTGCATGTGTCTGCAAGTACATACACAACAAACACAACAACAACAAAAACTACTAAAACTAGGCTGCTGCCAATTCCATATTGAATCATGCCTGGATCAAACCAACCTGTCGACTCATGCATGACTAAGATTCTTCTTCTTTTTCTTCTTCTTCTATTCTGCAGCAGCATCAGGCGAGCCATCATGAGTCTGAAAGAACACAGCAACATAAATTAGTATAAACCGACAGCAACTAGTATTACAACACTAGTCCGGCCTGCTGTTGCTGCTGCAGCAGTTATCTGAGCCAAAAAGAAAGAAAAAATTTTCACATGAGAATATGGCTGTGCAGCTGCTGCATCATAATATTATTCACTGTACCTACGTATTATAACTAATCTGAGTGTCTGGAGTCTCAGTGACAACACTTGTAACATGCTCCTGATCTGGCTCTCCAACTCATGTTGTGTGTCACTGCATGTGAGTGAGTTCACAATTTCTGAAAGAATTTGGCTATTGCTGTTGCTACTGCTGCCCCACCCCCTAACTAACTAACTACATCCAAGCTGAATCCTTCTTATAAAACACTTGAACAAACCAGCTGCACTGAAGCAAATGATGACTTATGATCTGGAATTAATTGGAAGTTGGTAGAAAAAATGCTATAAGGCCTCTCTCGCGCGCGGGGGTGGCGGATTGAGCGAGCCCACCTGCAGAAGCTCTGAAATTGGAATCTATATTACCTGTCATGCTATCCTAAGCACCCATGAGCCAGGTTCTACTGGATCTAAAACCTCTCAAGAGACCGAACACATAAGAAAGAATGAATGAATGAGTGATCCTCGGCCAGCAGTCTAGTGGGTAAGAACTTTCGATTCCTGTTGTTATGCGCATACCGTTGCTGCTGCTGCTGCAGCAAGCCCGGTCAAGCTGGAAGCAAGCATCCTTACCAGGGTCCCTCCCCGGCCTCCATCCCCTTCGGGAAGGAGTGTACCTACTTCTCCCAACTACTAGTCTACTAGTTACAAGTTACTGTAGTGAGGGTGTGTTCCCTGTTCACCACACAGCACCCAGCGTGTGTGGCGGGGAGGGGGGCAAATCTCCCCATTGCCACCCACCCAGGGACTTATTACTTTGTGACCTTTTCCCGTCCCCGCAGGGACTTACTTGCTGGGTAAAATCTCCTACCCATAATCCTTCTGAGGTGTGGGACATTTAGTTGCTGAGTAAATCCCCTACTCCTGAGATGGGGGACTTATTTGGTGAGTAGATTTTCTCAAACGCCACGAGGTGTGTGGGACTTAGAAGCGAGCATCTACAGTGTACACCCCCCACAAAGATAAACTACAATGTTTATATTCAAATAATTTGGTTTTTAACGCTCAATGTGCTCACCTATAAACATCCAGAATTATTTTTTTTATAAATTTCAAACACTGAAAGATCATTTATACCTTTACATCTCGACCAGTAATTACCAGTGACCAAATTCACAGTAAGATTTTTTTTATAAAAATGTTTGAATGATCATGACATTTTGAGCTGCTTTTATGGGAGAGCACTAGGATGTGGTCTATTCTGCTGCAAGATTTAATAAAAAAGGGTCTTTATCTGAGTTGGGCAATTCTTGTTTTTTTATAAAGAACTAGACGTTTTTAAAAAAATAAAAAAATGTATCTGGTTTCAGTACCAATTCTGAAAAAAATGGAACCTTGGGTCCAGTTTAGGTCTGGTTCTTAAAAAAAGAAATCTAATTTCAATTTTCAAAATCAGAACTGATTCTGGTAATTTCAAGTAACCTGATCTGAAACTGGCAGTTAACAGCCAATTAACTCCTGATTGCAAACCATTTTTCACCCAAAAAAATTAGTTTCCTAAAAAAAGTCAGGTCTTGGTTCAGATTCAAATGATAATCCAAATTCCAATTCCAAAAGTCAGACCCAATTCCAGTTCAGTTCCTGTTATAACCCCAGTTCCAATTTTCATTTCCAAAATCAGACCCAATTTTGGTTCAATTCCAGGTAATCGGAGCCAGAACCTACGGTTTTAATCAGCCAAACCAGATACCCACCCAACACTATCTTTGCCATTGTGAGGTGGAGATGCTCTTATTAGTTGCTGAGTTTTACCCACCCACCGACCTACCCACGGAGTTATTTGCTGGGGGTCCTTCCCACACACCCAGGGATTTACTTGCTGAGATTTTTTCTACCCAGATATTTACTTGTTGAGGTTTTTTCCTGCCCACAGACTTACTTGCTTGCTGAGTTTTTCACACCCAGAGACTTACTTTCTGGGTTTGTCCTCCAAATTGGCCTTGGTGAGTTTCCCCCCACCTTCTTTCTCCTCCAGTTGGAACGAACCGAAGGGTTATCTATCGAAGTAAGGGTATTGAACCGAGGGTACTTCCAGAATGGCATTTCCAATGACTTGTTATTTTTTTTGATCCACCTAGTCAAAAAGCCTCTAGTCGTTTCCTTTCCCACGTTTCTTGTTTTTTACTCAGAGTTTGGAAATTATGGACAACAAAAAAATCCTGCACATCTGGGTCAGCCAGTTTTGAGCTGCTAATAACAGCCAGGATTTACTCCCAATTAACATTGTATCTGGGACCTTTTTAACCAGGCTGATCCTCTCCTAACTCGCTCTCTACTTACTACTAGATTTTAGAAAAACGCATGCGATAGGCATGATTCCTATCTATATTAGAGATATCCTCAAAGAAACCCTGTTTTGGGGCCCTCCTGTCGCCCCTTCAAATCTTTCTTTCAACCTCAAACACTACTGTCTGCAAACTAAGGAAATTTTATTGAATTTGAGTATAAAATGCTGGAACTTAATAGCATAATATCTCATGCACAAGATTCGAGAGTATTTATAAGAGGACTACATAAAATATCAGTGAAATCACCCATGCAAAAAAAGAAGCATGAAACTGAGATTACCACTAAATTTGGTGGTAATTTAAGTTTCATTACCCATTTGATAGCAATGTCCTTTTTTTCCCCCTTTAATCTCATCTTCCTTTATGACCTAACTCTGAGCATCGATGTTGTGTTTCCTTTACCTTTGCAGATATTTTTTGGTTCTACCCATTATATTCCAGGGTAAATTATGATGAACATACATTTTATGTGAACATGGCTTTGTTTTGAAGCATCTCTATATGTACGGATGGACCATTTATTCTCTTTATGAATCAAAAGGGTCATTTTTTTCCTAGTGTGGAAGCAAAATGAAACTAGACTTGAGAGGGAGGGGTAAGTGGATTCAGTAGGGTCATGTTATGTATGGATGAACAATTTATTTATCTATGCATGGCTCATTTGTTCCTCCTGCCTGCGCACACAAATGAAACTAGACATGAGAGAGAGAGCTAAGTGGATTTAGGGTAATGTTGGCATAGTGCACTAGATGAGCCTCATGAGGGAAAATAGGGACATCCAGACCTCTATCAATCTATCTATGAGCCACCTATCGATCTAAGTATTATTCTATCATTCTATCAGGGATTACAAGTTTATTGTTGAAAGAAACAGAGCTTCGTGTGAGAACTTAGAAGGTGGGCCCCCCCCAGCACACCAAACTACACCAAGCACACCAAAGTGGTTTGGTCACACATAGGTCAAAATTATTATATTTGAGATGAGTTCACAATGGGATGGTAAGAGAATGGGACAACAAATTAGTTTTGGGATGGTGAGAGAATCTGACAAGAAATTAGTTTTCAACTTTCCATGGGTAGATAAGTTTGAGGAACCATGAGGGAAGAATCTAACTGTTAAATGCAGAAAATGCTTCCATGGACAAACTCTAGATTTGGATGCAAAGAGACAGCTTGGAGAGAGACCCTTTTTTTGGGTACTCAACTATGAACCAGCAGCTGGTGATCTTGAGCTCAGCCCTGCTGTACATAATGACAACAAAGCGTAGGATGCATTGGGAAAATATCACTGAGGGCCACCAATACCAATTCCAATTGAACATGGGGTCCAATTTTAAGCTTCAAAACCAAAATGGGCCCCCAGAATCAACCCATGTTTATAACAAAAGCATGTGTCTAGATGTGGAGTGGGTGTACCAAAAGGCCTTAAAGGGAATATAATGTACCACAAATTTCAAGTTTTCAAATCAGGACTAACCCGTGTTTTGGATCAGGATAGCAATATTAGATCATGCATTCCTTAAGATTCTTAAAAATGCTTTAGGTTCCACCAGACAACCAATCAAGTTGGTAGCTTTTTGAGAACATTTGGTCATATCAAGGCATGTTTTGGGAAAATGGGTCGATACAATAGGTCTAGAGAACCTTCAACTTTGATCCAAAGAGGCAATTTGAAAAAATAATTTTTGACTGGGTTTGTATCAATCACCACTTTTAAAAGGTCTCAAAACATATTTTAGGAATGTTTGAAATTTGAACATTCATTTTTTTATAAAAGTGGGGTGGGGGGCAGAAAGTTCCAAATTATTCAAAATTGCTTTGCCAATCAACAAACTTTGTGACAGTGCAAAATTCTCTTATAGTGCATAGTTGACCCGATTTCACAATTATGGATCACAGTCGTCTAGTGCAAAATGAGTGGTGGATCCTTGTTCAAAGTTTTTTGCATGTGAGAGAAAGTTTGGGTGGTATTTGTATGCATATATTGAAAAAAATGCTATTATTAGGAGAATAATGTAATATTATATTGGAAAATAATTATTAGTAGAATCTTCCTCATGCCATACGTACAATCTTTTCTCAAACCTTGATTTTATTGGGTTGTGGCATGCATATTCTTGTGATGGTATTCATACTAATATTCTTTCCAAAAAAGCCCAAGGGGGCAGGGAATATTAATTCTGGCTTAGCAACAACCATTATGCTAGGCCCAAGAAAGGCGACAATCTAGTACAAATCTAGATGGATAATTCATATCTTTCTTCCAAAGTTTTCCAACTGTTTATACATTGCAATGGAGCCTTGTTGTTAGTTCCAAAAATGAATAACCATTCAGAATTTACCTATTCAATTTTGGGTTCAGATAGCTTCTATCAGTGTTGTGTGGGTTCTTTGATTTTGTTAATCACCTTCTGAATGTCATTATTTTCCCTTAGAACTGGTTATTTGCTTTATGAGAACCACGGGTCAATGGGTCAACATACCCGACCTTTACCAACCAGTTCTTTCTTTGGAGAAGAGAGAGAAACCACACCACACCGGTGTAAACTGTAGACATGTAGAATGAAGGCTGGGTTGGATTTGGGGCCCATAACCACTTGCAAGATAAATAGTTTTATAGGCCATATCAAATCAGGACCAAGCTCACAAAGATTATAATTTACTTGCCATCTGCAGGAAAAGGGGGCAGGAGACCGATATTTGCTACAGGCACGCGAGCAAACAGCACCAGAAAAGTGTAAGCAATATGACACTTTCATAACAACAATGCCCACACACGAGAATGGGGGACCATCCTTGACCATGATCATCATTGTTCTGAGGGAAGCGCTTTCTTTTCCTTTTGACACTTTTTCAATCTTGCAATGCACATTTTTATTATATCAAATAGAATGTCCGCTGTGATCAGTAACTACCAGATTCGGTGTGTGACCCCCATGTCAATGCACGCAGGCCTGCTGGAGAACCTCAACAACTATTCGTCACTCAAGTTCAAGCACACGGCACACACAAAGCTCATGCCATGCTAGTACAAATATTTTCAATTCAGAATAAATTCTGGCCAAGGAGGAGGACCCCCACAACTATTCATCGCTCCCTCTCAAAGCAACTGTCATGGACCTGAACCCATGCCCACTATGGAATAGGAAAAAGACCATGCTTGTGCCAAGTCCCTTGCCCATTCATCTTTGTCTAATACCAATCTAGTATTTCAAGAAAATCAACTCTCAACCCAGGATAATGCTAGGTGAGATCAATTTGCTTGTATTTGGTCAATCACACACCTGGTGTTTCTCAATTGCCCCCATGGACCTAGGTCTAATTGTCCATCTATATTTACGTCTAGGTCATTGAAATTTTTCAAGGGTTAGACATACCAATATAACACATGTCAAAAGATTGGCCCCATGTCAAAAGCTCAAGCTTGATGTAAAAAACCCGGGTCCCCTATCAAAAGCACAAACTCAATGTCAAACCCAAAGTTTCAAATACATAGGACTAATACATTGTAAGGGTTTTGATTATTTGCAATATGAATGAAAGATTCAAGAATTTGTGTTCTTACACATGCAAACTGTAGGAATGCCATAACCTTGATGGACATCATAGTATCCAAGGGTTCATTTTTTCATCAATACTCATTGTAAATGTATATTATTTGACAATTGAGTTACAAGTGGCAATCAAAGTTGAACTTTTCTTTTAAATCATTCTCTCTTCATGTGGCCCTTGTATGAGTTTTTTAAAAAATATTCAATTGTAATCCAAAATTAAATATTCATATTTTTACATTGCTATTGGATATTTTTTCATAAACATATGCCATGAGTATCTCCTCCAACAAAGAAAAAAGTATATGAAGTTAGTTTACGGATTCCTTAGAAGTTCTTATGTTCATTCTTAAAATTTATGATTTTTTTGAAAATTTTTAAATAAGAAATGTTTATGAACATCAAAACATGTCCAAATGTTAATTGACATGGTTCATTAGAAAATCCATGATATGCATAATTTAAAAGTAAAAACACATTAATCAAACATTGTACCATAAAATTGCAAATCGTTCATGAAATCAAGATGGTCCACGAAAAAGATGGTGTGATGATCCTAATGGTACCATTGGGCAATCATACTTTCACCCACCTTTGATTGGACACAAAAAAGTCAATGAATGATGGAGTTTGATTGTTGGGCAATCAAATCACATGCAACAAGCAATGCGGGTGAATGCATGGTGGAGTGGTGAATTCTTGGTGTCACAATAGTCATTTCTACATGATGCATTGTGATTAGATGATTGTGGTGCATAACATAAATTTGAATTTGTCAATTAAAAATTGCCAATACATTAACATGATGGTTATGACATTTGTATAATTTTTTTTTGAAAATAATGCATTCATTATCAACAATGGACTTTTGAAATTCAAAAATATGGACTAATTAGCTGACTAAATTGTTCGTAAATTGAAGAATTCATATTAAAATATGCCTTGAAAAATGAAATAATAAATCAAGTGTGAATTTTTTTCTTTAAAACCTTAATCAAAGGTAGTTATGGAGTTTTAAAAGGTCAAAATTGGATTTAATTTTCAAAAGTCTATTTGGAAAAAAAAAATTGTTTTTCAAAATTTTATGCCTAATGAACATGTTTTAAAAATCTTTTAATTGGATTTCATTCATATGGACTTTATGGGTTTTTCTATAAAATTTTCATGTGGCATCCACAATAACAAATGACATCAATGATTTTTGATATATGTTCTAATTAGTGTTGGGCAGTTCTCTATCTTTTGGAGAATCTTTGAATATGTTCTTCTTATTACTATTTTTTGAAAGAACTTACATGTAAGGTTTTGAATTTTATTTAAAAATTTGAAAACCTCTAGTTAAGGTCAATGTTTTTTTATAGTTATGGAGGGTTCATGGGTATTAGGGTTTTAATTTTTTTAAAGGGGCAAGTCCAAGTAACAATTAGGGTTTAAGGATTAGATTGTCCAAAAAGCATGGTTATTGTAATTACAAGGCAAGTACTTGAAAGAAATGAATTTTTAAATTTGAAAATGTAATGAAACTACATCTACAACAATTTATTTCCTTAGAATTGGGCTTTTAAGCATTTGGCATGAGATAGACCATCACAAAGACCTTCAATCTAATTGAACAAACATATGACCCAAACATTATTACATACCACATAATTCTTCAATGCATATGAAAAATCATAACAAAATGGACTAAAAAGATTTCCAATTACAAAATATCAACAACTAACCTTAAGGACAAATCTATTTTCAAAACTAAGCTTTTGGGCATTTGACACTTGATAGAACATCAAGATTACAAATTACAGACGTCTTCAATGCACATGTGAGAAATGATAACAACATGGATTAAACATAATTCCAATAATTAAAAATTAGTAATTAATCTTAAAATATAGGGATAAATGCAACCATGATCGAACATAATCAATTGACCTTGAAATCTAAGGAGAACTCCAACCACAATTAAACATAATTAACAACTAACCTTATAATCTAGGGACAAATCCAACCACAAATGAAAACATATTACTTGCAAAACAAAACAAAATTGACCTCCTAGAGCAATGCACGTGCCCCAAAAACACTTGTAGAAAGACAACATGTGCAACACATGAATAACAAAATTCATAAAAGGTTTCAGGTTTTAGCCAGACACATATGACTCCAAAACATAAGACCTTGTAACTTCCAACCTTAATTAATGAACCCACATTGAAGACCATGGTAGTTGCACACTAAATAGTTCATTTTTTGATGTCACAAGGGCAATTTTTGGGGGGTACCTCTAAGTTTGGTATAATATGTGTTGGAATACATGATTGAAAATTATAGAAGGGATTCATCTAACCAATTTATAACACTTGTATAATCAAATTAAAAAATTTGAAAATAAAATGTTGTCATTTCATTACAAGGTGGACTTTTAAAACGATGTAACATCTTTGTCACAATCCATAAAAAATTTTATGGACTTTTATTATATAACGAAAATATGTGAAATGTTGATTTTTTTCCTTAGTATGATTGTGAAACTATTGTAATGCCAAAATAAAAGCGTACAAGCAAGTTTAATATTTTAATTTATCATGTCTCCATAAAATAACCAATAGTTTATAAAGTTCATGATTTATTAAAATGGAAAAAAAATTAAATTATTTTTTTCTAAAAAATGACATTATTACCCTACATAACATTTGCCAATTATAAAAATTGAAAAAATCCATGTTTTTGCTTCTAACTTTTGCCCTAGCTAATCAAATCAAAACATGTGTTGCAATTTAAAAACATGTAAATTTCAAGTTTAAGTATTCCACTTGCCTCCTACTTTCAAATGGACAATTTTACATTCCCAAAACATCAAGCATTTGAATTAAAGTTTTTGAAAAAGTAAAATTTTGGACTCTACATTGCCATTTTTGGTCCACCTTAATGTGTATTCACCCACCATTAGGTCATTCCTAGGTTCAACCCATTTCATTGTAGGAAATTTGGTAGCAAATGTGAAGTAAGGAATACCTATGCTACAACACAAAGCAAGTTTTCAATCCTTAGCACTAATTTTATAAATTCACCAAGAAAAAAATAGAATTAGAATTCTAATTGCATAAGAAAAATGTTAATAGAAAAAACACAAATTGAAGATGAAAGCAAAAACTTAAACCTGGAATTAGAAGAATTCAAAGTTTGAATCTTCCTCAAAGAAATCTTATTCCTCAATCAATCTAATGTGCTCTTGAATCATTATAGAATACTTTTCCATAAATTCAACCATGACTTTAGACTTCAAAGGTCCATCACACCCAACACGAGCATCATTATCTAAGCCAATTTTTTATGATGAAAACATTTATTTAGATTTTCAATCCCAAGCCTAGATCACCTCAAGTTAGTGATGACACCTGAAACACTAAAAATTTGCTCGATTTTAATCTATGATCTCACAATACCAAAAACTTGTCAAACAAGGAGAGAAACATGCAAAAATTGCATAACATGTTTTGCCCACCAAATTAAAGTGTTTTCAATCTCTATTAATCGTACTACAAATCATTGATACAATTACAACTCATTCTTTAATGTGGACATGATTGCATCATCATTTAATACAATCTATTAAAAAAAAGGTCATCATTTTCAACTATTGTCAACTAATCTATTGTTGCCTTATCATGGTTCAAATGAAAAAACACTTGCAATAAAAGAAGGCACACAATATTAATGTCATAGTTTATCACAATTTGAATGGCATGTGCATAGCCCACAAAATCTAGTATAACCTTCATGTTCTTGAAGTGGGAGTCAAGCATGATGGCCAACATGTTATGAACCTTGACGCGCTCCCAAGTCACGGGGTGAAACCCACTTGAGGGTTTCACAAAGTCAAGTTGCGAAAAGTTGAGACTTGGTAGCATGCTTCCGGCTTCCAACTCTAAAAAGGGGTAAAGGGTCGAGTTGGGAGCCTAGGGATTAGACTAGGAAGAGGGACTAGCTTAGCTCGTGTGAATCTACATCCAAAACCAACCAAATCGAGTTAATTTAGCATTCGAGACACCCTGGGGTGTTGGGACTTGTCACGGGCACTCGGACACACAAGACTCACCACGGCCCGGACTCGAGGGAAGCCACCACCTTCCCCCATATAGTATTCTCTGCGGCTGGTCGCAGAGGCTACATCCAAATCCGAATGGCACAAATTCCCGAAATGGAGTCCCGAAATTGTCCCGACGGGACTCCCGGAACTTTGAACCGCCATAACTCCCGACTGCAGAGTTGGATCGCGACGAGGTCTGAACCAAAGTTGTAGCCCTCGTCGAGATCTTTCCACGCCATGTCGCACGCTCAAATCAGACGTCGGGAAGAGGTCGATTCCCGACTTTTAGTGGTCGGGACTCAAACTGCCAGTTTGACTCCCGGCCCTTCTTTTGCCCATAACTTGGGCTGCAGATGTCCTAATTGCCAA
>Ga0209611_10001235_pt1 | contig 42832 bp, 36 predicted proteins | sample S1TSphgellanicum_3_FD_187693 | JGI IMG/M metagenome (GOLD analysis project Ga0209611, IMG submission 187693) | Host-associated microbial communities from peat moss isolated from Minnesota, USA - S1T2_Fc - Sphagnum magellanicum MG (SPAdes) (version 2) | ecosystem: Host-associated > Plants > Peat... | reverse complement strand
GTGCAACATGTAGTAGATGAAAAAAAACACTACACACACTTGGCATCACAAATTTAACATGCAATGAATTAATAATGAAAATCGTGTAAAGTTTATTCATTCATAGGTTCATACATTTTATACACGAATATCATGCATTGAAAACATGTTTCACACACAGACAATTGTGTTGACGAATGAAATATGAACCTATGAATGAATGAATGTCACATGAATTTCACATCTTTTTATAAATTCATGTGTTAAACATGTTTTCAATGCACAATATTAATGCATAAAACATATGAATTATGAATAAACAATTTTTGCATGATTTTCATTACTAAGTCATGAGATGTTAAGTTTCTAATGGGAACTTCAAGATCACAAAGTCCACCACCAATGCCCAAGATCTGCACAAGTAAAAAACATTCAAGTTATAATGTTTTTTAAGAAATTCAAGAACTTGAAACTAAAACCCACTTGTACTTCAAGGGGTTCTACCATCTTGTACACCAAAAACTTGATTGCAATAACACGAAAAGAAGTAGTGTGTAGAACTATAAAATGACAGTCTGCAAAAACACAAATGTTGAATGAATGCCAAATTTCACAGTTGATTCATGACCAAAAAGTAAAAAATAAATGAAAAAAAGAGAGAAAATTTAGGGTTTAGAACTTAGCAATGCAATTAGGGTTCAGTGGGTGCCATGTTTCATATTACCATAGATTTTAAGGCCCATGTACATTTTTGCATCTCGTCCATTGAATCAAAATGAACAATTTTTTTCAAATATACATAGTTTATCAATAATGTACTAATATAATGGATGTTGGACATGTGTAAGGATTTTTGTGTTTGTTGGTAATGAAACAATTGCTTACAAACCAAAATAAGGGATGATTGGTTATGGTGTTTATTTTTCAATGACACCTTCAACTTCGGAAGGCCATATCTTGACAATTTCTTGACCAAATCAAATGTTTTTCTCAAAGGTGACAAATGCACCCATTAAACGCTTATGATTCATCTTCGAACCCTAAACCCAACCAACTCCAAATGTGATGCCAAGTGTCCATTGAACACCTAAGTGTTCAATGATTAACCTTTCTATACCCTAGGAGCACCATAAACCAATGAAATAATTTATCAGACTAAAATAATGTCTAATTTTTCCTCAATGTTATTTCAACAAGTCGTAAATGTGTCATTCATTTTGAAGCAACCCAATGTGAATTTTTACATGTGGGTAATGTGAACCTTGAAGCATAACACACATAAAAACATTCCAAATTTTAGAAGCAAATTGGCATGGTTTCAATGCATGGGCAACTTGAGCTTCAAGACATAACACCCATCAAAACATGGCAAGTTTTAGGTGATGGCCGAACAAAGGTTTCGATGTGCGGATAACCCAAACCCCAAAACATAACACCCACCAAAACATGTCAAGTTTTAGGAGCTATGTTTCAATCCCATGCCCCCATGGTCCATGTGCTCCCATTAGAACCTCGTCCATGCCCAAACAAACTTGTATCCCCGTCCATCCTACTTTACACCTCTTCCCACATTCACATTGCTGCCATGTATTTTTCCTTGGATTCAAAATCTTCGTTATCGTCTTCATTGTCACTTCCCCATCATAAATTTTAACTTAAGGTTTTGATAGCAATTTTAGATTATGGTGACACCAAATAGCTTTGTTGTTCCACTCCCATTATATATCTCATCGTTTTGTTATTTGAAGCATTGTTCTCTTTGAAGTGTAGCATTGTGATGTATGAACAATCTTAGAAGCCTATAACATGTATTTTTTTACTTGTTCAAGCTTCTTGTTTTTTGCCGGTTCACAATGGTTTTTATATTATTTTTTGGTGGTTGACACTTGTTGTGCCAAAGGTTACAAAAATACACCTTGAATATTTATTTGCAAAAAAGTTGGGTTGTTTCCTTTTGTCGTGTTTTTCTCTTATGTTGTTTGGCAGATCATGTTTAAAGTTTTGATGTAGAATTCCAACATAATAGTTTATGTGATTATGGTTTGTATTATCAAAAACTAGACAATTTATAAAAATGTGCAGACTAGATAAAATGTTATAGAATATTTGTTTTAGGTTTCAATTTTTAGTTTAAATGCACATGTGTGTTTCAATATTATATGTTATAGTACTTAGATCTATACATTATAGTCCAAACATTTTTGCACATGTTTTGATTGAAATTTTAAGTTTCAAAGCCTTTTTTTCTTCTGTACACATGTTTTTATAACATTCATATGTAAATGATTAACCCTTTTAGAAAATTCTTTTTTTTAAAAACATATAACATGCTCCTTCCACAACCTTTGGGTGTTCTTAGATAATGTTTCAGGGCTATCTCAATGTTTCCTTGTAACATCCAAGAGCATTGGGTGGAGTTTTGCAAAAAGGTGATTTTTCAACAAACCTCCAACATGAATACATAAGGTGTTGCAACCCTAGCCTTGGGCTCGCGACCAAGGCAAAGGGCTTGCAAGGGTGTGGGCCAAGATTAAGTCCGAAAATCGCATTCTCATGCCCTGGGAGTGCAAAAAAGTGTGAGGGAAAGAACCCTCACACTCCCAAGTGAACTCCCATGTTGGGAGTTGGAGTCCCAGTGGACTCCCGAATGTTCAAAGAGTGATTGCAAAGGTCAAAACCTAATGGCTCGAGGAGTTCTTTATATCATTGGAAATCTATTGAAACTTAGATGTCTAAAATGGGCTCACATCACCCATTTGGACATTTGAAACACAAGTTATGGCCAAAAGAAAGGTCAAGAGTCAAATTGGCAGTTTGACTTCCGACCACTAAAAGTCGAGAATCGCCCCGATTTCCTTGTGTGCAATTGGCGTGCCACATGTTGTTGGAAAGACTCTCGACGAGTGCTACAACTTTGCTTCAGACCTCATCTAGATCGAAGGTCTAAAAACTAAGTTATGGGGCTCCAAAGTCGCGGGAATCCCGACTTTGGCAATTTCAAAACTCCCACTTGGGAGTCCCAGGACAAAAAGCCATTTGGATGTGAGCCTCATGGAGAGGCACAAAGTATACTATAAGGGGGAAGGTGGTGGCTTCCCCCAAGTCCGGGCCGTGGTGAGTCTTGTGAGTTCGAGTTTGCCTGTGGCTCGTCCTAGCACCAAAAGTGTTCCAACTATGCATTAACCACCTTGTGTTGGTTTTGTGTAGGTCCGTGTGAGTAGTTGATGCTTGTCACTCTTCTTAGTCCCATCCCGGAACTCCATCACGCCCCTCTACCCCCTCAAGTGCTACGAGCCAGGGAGCATGCCCCGACTCCTTGCTCTTTCAATGTTTTCAAATTGGACTCACATTTGAGTCCATTAAGGAACTTGGGGGTGCGTCATAAGGGTTGTCACATTTTTCTTCATGTACCCAATGAAATGAGGTGATTCAAAGGACTATAAGCCTTGAAACATGACATAAAGAAGGAAGAAACAACTATAGTAACATGATTAAAAATTATATCTTACTAAATAATTTAAACCCATTTGCGTTTTTTTGAAGGTTCATGTTTCAGTTGGGTTAGTAATTATGGGTTAATTACATGTTTCTACATGTTTCTAATTTTTTGTTTATACACATGTTTTGAATAAAATGTACACTATATTTTCAAGTCACATGATCATTTGGAATTAACCTTTTGAAGACCTTTTGGTCAATGTTTTCAATACATATGTTTTTAATTAATTTTTTGTATTTACATTTGTTATGTTTTTGATTTAGACCGTCAAAAGCAAATTCCATCATAAATGACCCTAAAATGTTCAACCAAAGGCATGTGGATATTTGAAGAAAATGTTACATTGTGACCCATACTAATCAAACATCCATGTGCAGTTAATTGACCTTTTTATCCAATATGTTTTTGGCGAAGGATGATGTTATGTTATTGTAGTGCTCCTCCCACAATTGATGGGTGTTTTTGGATAATGTTTGAAGGTTACCTTAATTTTACTTTCAAACATCCATCAGCATTGGGTGAAGTTTTGTGACTTGGTTGAAAATGATTTTTTAGTGATTCTTTTACATTGATACCCGAGGGTCATTTTTGTTCATGTTCCAAATGAAACGAGGTGACCCAAAGAAACATAACTTTTTTTTTTTTTTTATATGACACAAAGAAGACAAAAACAATAGTACCATAATTATATTCTATATGTAACAAAATAATTTAAACCAATTTGTGCATGTGTTCTTAAAGGTGCATGTTTTGGGTGGGTTGGTTTCATGGTTCTTTTGGGTGCACACGTTTCAAATAAATACATATATATTTGAAACTTGTGTTTTGAAACTATACAATATGAAAAACAAAATAAGTTAAGAATGTATGAAACATAATAAAACCTAAAACCTAAAACTTGGACATAAAAATAAAACTAGAAACATGATATCCCACAAGGAACATACCTTATGAACAATTGAAACACGACTATTATTAGTACAAAACTTGGATACTAAAACATTTTGTTTGAATTACACTATACAACAAGCTTTGAAACATAACATCAAATAAAAAGAATCTTGGATGTCATTGATTTCTTAAAATCTTGGGAACATGTAGCTTTCTCTAAAACATATTTGAAACCTTGATTTGCCCCATCTTCATCATCCATGGGTTAATACCTAAAGGTAGTTAAATTTAGCCAAGTTTAACTAGGTTGAGTTTAAATGCCTAAGTGTAAATAGGCCAGTTCTACCCAAGCTTAACTTAAGAATAGTGCATGTGAAATTTCAAATGAATATGAGTTTATATTTTTTACTAAACATTATTTGTCACCTTGTGAAGTGGTAATTGGATGGTTAATGTTTTAGCTTGTCACCATGGAGGTGAATGGTTCAAATCCCTCTTGTGGCCATGAATTCATGGCTTTAATGCCTATTAATTGTCTACTTGAAGAATATTTGGTCCCCTAAACCTTATCCCAAATGTCCAATGGAATCTTACCCCAAATATCCCAAGATTCCATGAAAATTGATTCCAAAATTGGGAATGCATTTTTAAGTCATGTGAATTTAAATCCAAATGTTTTTTTTCAAGTTGGGCTAAACATGAGTTTAAGATGTCACATGAGCCCAATGAAATGCAACACATTCCCATACAAGGTGAAAAATGTGTGCAAGTAGTATGGCCACCCAAGCAACATTTTAAGGTAAATCATCAATGCTTGCAAAATTGGAATTGGAACTCCCTATGAATCGTAAAAATTAGAATGCATGATGTGATATTTGGATTGTTAAAAAAGTTTCAATGCGTAGCATATTATCAAAATAAATTTAATGTCAAGAAATTATGGTGATTTGAAGAATTGCAATGGGAATGGAAAACATTGACCTATGCTCATTTAAATTATGATAGATAGAAAACTTGTGTCTAATTGAAAAGCTTGACATGAACTTTTTTAAGAGCTACAACATAGAGATGTGTATTGTCCCAATAAGTTTATTATAAAAAGGTTATGAGCTTTTAAAACTTTGAGAGTTCAAACTTCAAAATTTTGGGATTCCCACATTTACAAGTTTTTGAAAATGCCATTTCAATGTACATCCCACAAGGGGTTGTAAAATATATTATAAAGAAACAAGTGCCTCCCAAATTTGTTCAAGTTGTGATGAATTTCACTAGAAAATATTTTGTATTATGCATCTATTCTATTATATGTGATTGATTGTCATTTGCAGCTATGTTTTGTCAATTTTACAACTAGTCAACATCTTTTTCAATCTATTGTTATGATTGTAACTATGGTGCAACTAATTGTGACTATTAAGTTTTCCATCCTTCTATGTTGATTATATTTTTGAAATTTTCACCAAAAAGAGACCTTTATAAAATTGATGAATTTTAATTTAAACAATGTTTAACAAACCTTTAGTAAAATTTTAGTTTAACCAATGTTTAAGCAAGGTTTAGCTTAGGTCTAAGTATGAATATGTGGGCCTAACTTAAATGCAACACAAACTACTTTAATGAATATGCTAAATTCTTTAATGGGTAATAAATTAAATTAATACGCAGTAAGTTAAACAAAATATTAATCGGTAGGGAACATTTATAATTAATTAGGTTAATTATATACATTTGCCTATGTTAATTAGGTTGGTAAGTTAAGAAAATAGGTAAGGCCTAAGTAGGTAGGTTCGTTTTTAAAAAAGATCTTATTTTAATTTGGGATTCAAAAGTTTATGGTGCACATCTATTCATATAATTTGCAACATTGGAAAACAGAAAATATATAGGACAAGGTTTTTTAATCGCACAAATTAGTTTGTGATTACATTGCAATTATAAAATTTGTCCTTTTTTTTCTTTCATTTTAATTTTATAAATTATAAAAAGAAATGCACTTGAAAATTTGAAAACACAAAAGCAAAAATAAAAAGAATATGCCATTTGGATGAGCCAATAAAAAGGCTTGACCTTAAAGGATAAACATAAAATAAAATAAAATAAAATAATTTTTTATTTACTACTCCCTACCTACCAACATATTTACTTACCTACCCACCTACATAAGTTGAATTTTAATTTTTTTAATGTTATGCGATATACTTTGGTTATGCCAAGTGATAATTTTTTATTGCACCAAGTGGCAATATGATGCACTCTCAACTCCTCGAAAGATTCAAATGTGAGTCAAAGTAGAACACAACGGAAGAGGGAAAAGTCGAGGCACATTCCCTAGCTCACAACACTTTGAGGGGTAGAGGGGCGTGTTGGAGCTCCGGAATGGGACTAGGAAGAATTGACAAGCTTCACTCACTCACACAAGCCTGCACACAACCCACACAAAGTGGTTAGTGCATAGTTGGAGCACCCTTAGTGCTAGGACGAGCCATGGGCAACACGGACACACTAGATTCACCATGGCTCGGACTTGGGGGAAGCCACCACCTTCCCCCTTATAGTATACTATGTGGCTGGCCATGGAGCCTACATCCAAATGGCTTTTTTCTCCCGGGACTCCCGAATGGGAGTCCCGAAATCGCGCCAAATGGGACTCCTGCGACTTTGGAGCCCCATAACTTTGCGCGCAGACCTCAAATTGGGATGTGGTCTGAAGCAAAGTTGTAGCTCTCATCGAGAGCTTTCCAACGGTATGTCGCACGCCCCCTACAAGCAAGTAAATTGGGTCGATTCCCGACTTTTTGTTGTCAGGAGTCAAATTGGCAATATGACTCCTGACCCTTCTTTTGGCCATAACTTATGTTTCAGATGTCCAAATGAGCAATGCGAGCCCATTTTAGACATCTAAGTTCCAAGAGCTTTCCAATGATATAAAGAACGCCACAAGCCATTGAGTTTTGACCCTTGAAAGTGCTTTCTGAAATTTCAAGAGTCCACCAGGACTCCATCTCCCAAAGTGGGAGTTGTCTTGGGAGTGTGAGGGTTCACTCCCTCATACTCCTTCACACTTTCTTACACTCCTGAGAGTGTGTGATGTGACTCCCGGGCTTTTTTTTGCCTTGATTCCTGGGCTTCCTCTTGCTTTGACTCTCGAGCTTCCTCTTGGCCCGCAACCTTGTAACCCCTTTGCTTTGGTTGCGAGCCCAAAGCTAGGGTTGCAACACAATATGTGAATGGGCTATATTTTTGTTACAAAAATAATGATCAATTAGAAATTGCATACAAATGGTCAACATGTGAACCTATATATGTTAATCATATACATCACCCATATGAAATGTGCTTACATCATAATGAATCATCATTTGCAATTAGATGTTGAATGTAATTTCATTAATTTCACTAATGCATTTCTAGTCACAAATGTTAATTATGACATTTATAGTAAAAAATTATAGTCATGAATTGACACTTTTCTTCTTCATGATTTAATGTGAAATTTTGCTTGTCCAATATGCCAATTTTTATTTCAATTACATGAATCAATTTATGACCAATTTATGACAAATAATTGATGTGACCAAGATATGAACATGGCCTTGTTTTAGTCTTATCTTGAAACTTTGGTGTGACCTTTTTGTCAAAACATGAAAAATTTATAACTGCATTGCATCCAAGGTTTGAAATTCTTTTGCAACACATTATATTTGAATTTCCCTTCAATATCATTTGCTAAGCCTTTGTAATACATATTGTCAAATAATGTTACATTCAACAATATCATTTGTTAAGCCTTTGCAATATATCTTGTCAAATATTGTTGCATTCAAATGTGAAGGCAATTGGAAGCATAATGATCATTTCAAATACCTAGAATGTAAACATTTTTTTTTAAGTCCATTTTTATTAAATGTCATAGTAGTGACATATGAAATACGCGTATTTTTCAAAGGTGTTCAAAAAGAAGTATTTTCAAGTATTTTAGAATACGCTGAGCAAGTTGAGCTGAAGTTGTGCCCAAATCTATGACCGTTTTAAACAGACATCAGCTCAGTAACATACAATGAGCAAAACCCTGAGCAAGCTGAGCTGAAGTTGTGCCCAAATCTGTGACCATTTTGAACAGACATCAGCTCAGTAACATACGATGAGCAAAACGCTAAGCAAGCTGAGCTTAAGTTGTGCCCAAACCCTTTTTAACCAGCTTGAGCAAGGCATACCTAAAATAAAACTGCACACTAGTTTTAGGGTTTGGTCCTTGTCGAGCTTGCAATTGGTTTCAAAGATGATCGAAAACATTGGACACAATTTTACACCTATTTCCGAAACAGTGAACAAAGACAATGATGATCACATAAGCTCACCTTTTACAGAAGTGCATCGCGTTCCCTTCTTGTTCCCACTCTAATCGTCGTTTGGTTCTTATTCTTCCATCCAACTAACCATCTCTTCCTCAAACTCAATGATGTTCATTTTATGTGCTAGGCACATGTCTAAGAAGACATGCATTAGATCCTGAGCTCTTTGCGGGGTCAACCTGTTTCGCTTTTTCGAATGGATGAAATCGTAAGTGCTCTAGTTGCGTTCGCACACTAAGGCTGCAGAACATTGGCTGAGGACCGTCACGCCTACTGTCTGAAGCTCTGGAACTTGTTGACCCCACTGCTGCCAAAATTTCCACCCGAGCATCACTCTCATGGCTGCTTGAATGCCAGGTCTGCCAAACAAACCTTCCTGGTTTCTAAACTATGCCAATTGCTGCAGGGCTTTTGCTTGATCGTCTGCATCTGGGACGAGCTTCTCTAGGATGTTCAAAAACCCTTGCATCACTTCCGCATTCTGGTGCTGTCCATATTCTGCTGACTGGAACTCCGGCTCCAAAACAAACCCAACCGAGTGCATATCTGAATGCAAGTATTCTTAGCGCTTGCGCCAAAGCCAATTGATCTGCTCATACTTGACAGCAGAAAGCTTCACCCCCGGATGCTGCTCACTCGTTCCCTCCTTGAGCGCCCCCAGCTCCTCGCCAATCAAGAACATGGCATAGTATACCTTTCCCACAACTGGAACACCCTTGTCACACTGGCGCAAAAAGCAGACTATCGATTCTGAAACAGCCAACAATTCCTTCACACCCTTCCAGAACATAGTGGAAATCAGGATGTCGTGCACCTCCTCTCCCTCCATCTCATGTGACAACTTCTGGTTCCACTCCCCCTAAGCATCGCTAACCACAAGCTACTGTAGTGATGCCTTCACCTCATGCATGCGCTGTAGCATGATGAAGTTGGTGGCAAATTTGGTCTCCCTTGGTTTCAAGAGCTCTAGTTTGGACAGGCTCTTAAAGAGAGCTAGACTTTTATGATGGTTTGTGATGAACTTCAGCGCTGTTCTTGCTTTGGCTATGATGGAGGAGACCCAATCCAGCTTGCCCATGTCCTCGAGCAATAGATCTAGGCAGTGTGGGGTGCAAGGAGTAAATGTGATATGGGGAAAGCGGGCTTCTAGCTTGCGACCTGCAGCCTTGCAAACTGTTGCACTGTCCATGCACATTTGGACCACAATCTCTACCCCCACATCCTCGATTGCCTTGCCAACAACCTGCGCAATGAAGTCTGCATCCTTGGTATCCCCACTTGTGTTTACACTCTCAAGAAACTTCTCGCCCTTGGGTGTGACCATCAGAAGATTGAGAAGAGACCTATTCTGAGTGTTTGACCACCCATCGTTGGTTATGGTTGCCTTGCTCCTCCGCGCTGACACCATAAATGACTTGAGTTCTGCTGCCACCGATACCTTTTCCTTGTCTAGCAGGGTGGTATGAAGAGATACAAGACTTGGCAACTTGTAGTTCTCGCCAAAATTAGCGGTAGCTTCAACGGCTGCCTTGAAATGAGGGCCATTGATCAGGCGGAAAGAAAAACCATTGTCATAAAAGGCACGACCCCATAGAGCATCTACTTTAAACTTATCTTGCTTTCCAAAGGCAGCTTTGAGAGTGCTTTGCTTTTTGGTGGGGCCTTGCGAGAGAGCAGCTGTAGCCTCATCCAGATCTTGCACCTTTCGTTTTTGCGTTTCCTGTTCTCTTTTCGCCTGATCAATATCCTGAAGCTGTTTTTTGAGGGCTTGGGGGCATTTGGTGCACTTCTTGACTCCACAAGCCACCTAACCCAAAAAGTGGCCCTGGATTCTTGTGGCACCCCCCCAAAACACGAGCTCACAATGCCCACACTTGACTTGAAAGTTCCCCCCCGCTTTTTCAGGTTCCTGGAGGATGGTGACCTCGGTCCACTTGGGTCCTTTCTCCTTCCCCATTCCAAAGGTCGCCCTGTTCGATTGTAGCATGAAAGAAAGTTGAAGTTATTACTTAGTATCAGATCCAGACTTGCAAGTTGCAACAGTCTGATTCCAAATGCTATCAGTGTCATGGTTGAGCCATCCGAGTCATGGCCAATCAAAAGATTTATCCGCAAAACCTTTTGATCCTAGACCGTCCATATTTGGCGGGGTTCCGAAATGAGCATCGTGAATATCAGGCGTCGATAGGTGATCTTGTTGCTGCAGAAATCGTCGATTTTGATGGCGAAAATGTAACTAGGTTGTTAACTACTGTAGAGTCTAGCAGACTGCAATTTTTGCGGCCCGGTAATGGTTCTTTGCATAACCTTTACCACTCTGCATATTTTGGGCCGTATTTTTAAAAAAACCCAAAAAAACATATAATACGTGTATGTTTGAATCGAATTGAACGTATGTCACTACTATGTTAAATGTCCAAAACAATAGGAAAATAAAGAGAGATTGTAAATATGGTTCAAAATCAAAGAATCCGAAAGTTTTTATACCAAAGTTTGCAAGTGTGTGATGCAAGTGCAATGAACCACTATGAATATGCATTCAAACTTTAGATCTATGTAGTGAATTTTATGTGTATTTCAAAGTATGTTCAAAAGATTCTGATTTATAATGCCATGCAAAAAATGTGAATTCATTATATATATAAGAAAAAAAATGCAATAAATTATTATGCACGTTTGGACACATTGGGTATGTGACAAAGTAGGGTAAGTACTTGGCAATAAAATAGAAAGCCTCGTTTATACACATCCATTAATGAAAATGATCATAAATGACAACAAAGTTAACTTTTAGGGGTAAGCTTTGAACAATAATCAAATACCATACCTATGATTGAAGTTTGACACAACATAATTCTTGAAGGCCTAGTTGATATGTTTGTGTATGTGTGTGTTGAAATTGTTGATACTTGAACTCCCAATTCGTGTAAAATTGTTCAATGTACCAGCAATTGGATTACTATTACAAATATGCACTACAAGGTGTACCTTGCATATTTATTCCTCAATTGTTGAATTTTTAAAAAATGAATCTAAAACTACCAAACCCCATTTTCTAAAATAAATAAATATTCAAAAAAATCATTGACTATCAATTGTAGGTACAATAATGGCGTTGGATCCTTCTTGGAATTTTTTAAAGTATCATAAATGGGCTAGGTAGGCCAAATATACAAGGGGGAAAAATGCCCCTAGAATGTGGTTGAATTCAATTGTCTCAGTTTTGTGGGTTTGAATTATTCATGGTTGGCAAACTTAGGTGGGACATAGATATTATTGAAACAACTAGTTGCAAAATAATTTAGATGTTATTCTTGGAAAGCTTGTTTGGCATGAAAACCAAGAGGTCGGTCCACTCACGTTTATTTGGGGTTTAGGTTGGGGGAGGGGTGGAATAGAGGGGTGGCAAAAGGTGAGAGATGCTTGTTTCTTGTTGTTTGTCATGGGACCAATTGGATGCTCCACTCTCATGGATGGGGCTTTTGGGATTTTCGTGGAGGGAGGGGGGACATATGGGTGAAAGCCCCCAAGTGAGAGGTGACAAGCGAAAGGGCAAGTTAGATTTTTGCATCATTGTTGTTTGTGGAGGGGAAAAAAGAAAAAGAAAAAATTTAAACATGAGGCTATGACTAAAGCTTTCATCCTGTGCACATTGCAGCAAAGCCACACACTCCCCATTTCGTAAAGGGCAAAACCATTGCTAAATCGGTATTCCCATTCCTAAATCGGTAGTGGCTGCATGTGCCTTGTGGACGGTGGTAAAGCATGGGGTTCCAAATTCCAAACAATCCTTGACTTTAACCCTTACCGACAGTTTGAAATGTGGTATGAACAAAGTGGGTGGCTTGCGAATAAGTTGTCCGCCAGAGCCTGTCAATAGCAAATGCTTGGGGAGGGAATCGGTGCAACTAGCAGTAGTGTTTTCCGCCAGAGCCGATAGCTCGACCTCTAAGGAAGGGGCTTTATACTTTACCTGGGTATGGAATTTTGGCGGTAAAGGTTTATATCAAATTTCTCTTGCACTCAAATCATTTAACAACAGTACATAGTTTCATCATCTTTCATGAGTTTCTTTGAACCTCCCATCAAGGTCACAGCCACTAAGTGTTTGATTGGACTTTTTGGGACTTTGCATTGGTATAGACAAAGTCTGGTAGTCTGTCCTTCAGAACTCAAGGCCCAGCACCTCCCTTTCTAGTAAGCTACTTTATTATGGTGTCATGTGTGCCCAGTACCATGACTTGCAAAGTTGAACTTGTCACAAATGTCAGGCTTCATTCAGAAGTAAGGATTATTGAGACCTGTGTTTAAGTGTTTACCTTCAAGTTTGGACATATAAAAAATTTGAGAGAATCCTGGAGGTAGTAACATTTCCAATGCATAACATAAATAAAGAAACAGCAAAGTGGAATGAGATCCCCATTTCACATTAACAAATTACTCCACTTCATATAACCCTAAACACCACCAAGATGTGCCTAAAAATTAGCTCTAGAATTCTTGCATTACAAATTGACATGACCCAAGTGGTTAGAGCAGATCCACCCATACATACCCAAGTCTACCAGTGTATACTTCACTAGTTGTACCATCACACCGACAAATAATAGGTACAAACTACAAACACTTGAAGGCTTCTCTTTGAAATAATTATTTCGGGTTAGTAACAATGGTAGGTAATTATTTAAAATGCATTGTGCATTCCTGAGTGTCGGCAGCAGGGTTGACAAGCTTGAGGACCAAACCATGCACTTATTTGATCAAAACCTGATCCAAATGCACATGCCAAGACCATCTGAAAGTTCTTAGACAACTCCATGCAACCACAAAGCAAAGTGGTATGTAAGGCTCATGAAAGGGGGTGCTCTGGTAATGAGTAGTCTAGTTGAGGCAGAGGCGACAGTGAATTCCAAATTCTGGTTATGCCCCCATATGAGGAGCCTTTAAAGAACTGGCAAGGAACCTTATGAAGTGTAAGAACCCTGCTATAAACATAAGATGCTTGCCTCACAACCAAGGTAATCTTACCTTTTTAAGGTGTGCTCAAACTACACTAAGAAATTTTCACCAGTTCTTTATGAGTAAATATTTATATTGCCCTTGCTCGCACCCATTAGATAGTATTTTAACCATTTTTGGATTATCATGCATCTAGAGATTGGTTTAAAATTTTGTTGATGTAATCACCATCAAACTTGGTTGCTAGATATCACAACAAACAAGTGGAAGTGGAAATGGATAACATTGTGGACATAGGTCCTGGCATAATTGCCAACTTTTGAACAGTTCATCTCTTAGTGTGACTACCTAATAAAAAAGAAAAACAGGTGCAACTACACAAGCACTAAATATGAGGAAAACCTGTCAACCTGTCAAAATTTATCGCAATTAATCCATAAAGATTGCAGGAGCCAATTTTGGCTGAATCTTGAACTTGACAAAACATCTTGGACTACACCATAGTTACATCTTGGACTGCTACATCTTATGGTTTATGGACATGTAATAGTCCCTAGGTCCAACTCCATAGATCATGTAACAACAAAATAACTACTAATAATTACAAATAATAGTATTAGTGTTGGGGTAATAATATGGATAAAAATAGAGAATAAAATAATGAACATCATGGGCCTTATAAAGGGAATCTTTTGACTAGGGTCACAAGGGTTGATTATGAATAATTTAAATAAATATTTTGGGTTAGTAACAATGGTAGGTCAAGTATGTAAACTTGATCAAATCCTAAATTCTCAATAATGTAAAACCTATCCATAGAAGGATGGAAAATTATAAATGACACTTGATGATTCCTTTGATACATGGGGAATAAATGTAAATGAATGTGATTAACTATTCATCCATTTCTTTCCTTCAAGTATGTAAGGGGTTGAGATTGGAGCTTTTGGGGCATAATTTGCATTCAATAATTTCATGTTGTTAGTTGAATCAAAACTTGTAGAAGTATCATATGTGAATAAGAATTTTTGAAGATATAAAATGTGTAGATTATTGTGAATACCATTGTGTAAACTTTATAATCTTTAGTGAATGATTCCCATAGAGAAGAATCTTTAAGCACGTGTGATTAACTCTTTTGGGGTGTAGTTTTTATGTAAAGATTCAACTTTAGGCACGTGGGTAATCCTATCTCAAAAGAGTGTAAATTTTCATGTTAAAAATCCTATGAATGATGAATATTGCAAGTGTTGTTTTGAAATATGTTTGATAACCTACCCTATATGCTAAAACGAATTAATCAAAAATTAATCTTCATAGTTCCGAACCCCCCCCCCTAGGCTACAATCCCACTGACCTATAATAGAACATCAAAAAATTGTTTTTTTTGGGCCTTTAGTTACTTTAATCATCTTGATTTGCTTCATTTTTCTTATCTAACATCTTTCAATCTCCTCTAACTTGCTTCATCTTTCTAGTCCAACATCTTTTAGTCTCCTTTGAATTGCTATATCTTTCTAGTCCAATATCTTTCAATCTTCTCTTCCAACATCTTATTTCCAATAACAAACAATGTTTTTGATTGTGGATCTATTGAAAATAACTTCACTTTCTGGGGTATGCAAATATTTCATTCTATCTCTCTAAATTTTGGTTTGAAGTTTGCTAAGACCTAGCAAACCCTTACAGGTAGCAATTCTTCTCCTTGCAAAAGCCCAAAAAAAAAAAAAAAAAACCTTTGAAATTTTGCAATTAGCCAACACCTATGAAAATCAAGGTAGTCATTCAAAGAACACCTTTTTATGTTGTTGGAAAAGGTATTCCATTTTCAAGGTGATCATTTAACACTTTGAAAAGGTGAGAAAATTTGAAAATGTATTAACATTTTTTGTATTATGGAACATGTAAGGTATAGGTCATTGTGCTTAGTATAGTGATTGGGAGAAATAGTTTGGGTGCATATGGCTCTGATTACTCGTGGTAATTAGCACCTTCTTGCTTAGTACTTATTTGTGCACACCAAGTCTAGCTAAGCCTTTTGGAAGATCATTACTTTTATAGCCACCAATGGAAGTTTAAGCACTTGCATGAAGTTGTGTGGAATGTTGATATAAACTAATCAAACATCATTTTATGTTATCAATCCCTTCTATGTGAATGACTCAAGGGTCAATTCACTCCACAAACTTTATCATTTTAACCATCCACACCAAGAGAAGCTTAAATGGAATAGAAATATACCTTCGAGCCTTCAATGTGAATGGTTGCCCTTTTGGGGAGATTTATCATCTCTATTTTTCACATGTGGAAATGGAAGCACTTGCATAAAGTCTAACTAAGCCTTTTGTGGAGACTTACATGGCCACCAAGTCACATGTTATTTTTCCTTTTTGTTTTGAAAGCTGAGAGGTTTTGGTCAAAATGTTGTGTTTAGCATGTAGTCAAAAAAGTAATTGGCTCAAGGTGATAGTTACCAAAAGTAGGTAAGGTGGTTTGTGCCTAGGTGATTTTTGTTATTGATGTGCCTAGGTAAATCAATGTAATATTCTGAACTAAATTATTAATGTTATAAATCCAAATATATACATTTTATAGTTGAGGTACCCAAATGGATTATTTAACAATCAAAAGATTACATTTGGACAATTTTGAATTTTTTTACAATCATAATTTATTATTGCGTGCCTCCAATTAAAATAATGCAATATTGACCAAAAATAAATATCTAAAAATATTGTAAATCATTATAGTGAAAAATCATTAGTAGCATACAAATAATTTTATTTTTGAATTATTGGATTTTTTTCAATCAAGTTTGTGTCATGAAAATTTTGTTTGTGATATATAATGAAAAAACTCCTATATATTCTTGTGGTTCCTAAGGGGGAGGGGTACAACAACAACAAGTGGACCTTTCTATAGCTCATGCGGTGACAAAAATTGTTGTCGCAAAATATATAAGCACACACATATATTTTGAGTTTTGCACATTATAGTTCTTCATTACATGATTAGATAGTTTTGAGAATGAAATTGATTATACATATCTTTAATTTCACTATTTCATATAATTCGTTTTTTAATTTCATGATTACATTGATTTTTATTTTTATTTTTAAAGTTTCAAAATGTAAAAATCTATAACATTTATTTTGAATACATATTTCAAAAAAATGAATCTCATATTATAAACTAAATGATCTATGTTATAGATTCAAATATAACTTCTTGATTACATTCAATGTGTTTCCAATTTTTTATTTATAAAATTTTATTTAACATCTTGAATTCCACATGCCAAACATTACACTGAAGTAATATTCCAATTTGGGCCATAAATTCAAGTAGAGTATTAAAGGGACAATGCTATCAAAGAGCACCAAACTGGTCTTCAACATTGTCTCCCAAAAGTTGAGTAAGAAAATTTACATTATTGGTTGCAATTTTGAGTATTGCCAAGTAATACAAAGTAATACCAGAGTTATGTACTCATATTCTTACCAATACTTTACCTACTATTGATAGTTGGTAAACATTGTCAGAATGTTTAATTATTAAAAAAGGGTCCAACAGCACCCAACAACCATTTACTTTTGCTGGCTATATATAGTGAAAAGGCAAAATTAAAAATTAAAAAGTGCTAGACTCAAGTGTTTTTTGAGATTTTCAATTGTCAGAATTTGACCAAAATTTAAGAAAAACTGCCAGATTTCTACAAATAGTTCAATTTGTTTGTAGCCAAAAATATAGAAGGATGTTCTAAAATTGGGTTTTCATATTTAGCTTGCAACCAAATTTGGCTAAGTCTTCCTATAGATGATTGCCAATATCATGGTTACTTCACAAAATTGACCAAAGAAAGCACAGAGCCGCAAATTTTGAATATTTGAAGAATTTGACAGTCAAAAGATAAGTTCAATTTGAATATTTTAAGATTTTGACAATCTAAAGATAAGTCCAATCTAAATATTTTAAGATTTCCTACAATCAGAGATAAGTCCAATTTAAATATTTTAAGATTTCCACAGTCACAGGATAAGTATGCAAGGTCTGCATTCTATTCTGAAGCCACTGTGGTAACCCAGTGGATTGGGAGTGGACAGCTCACATTTGATCCATAGGTGCAGAGTTCAATTCTTTGAAAAGCCTAAGAGGGTTTCATAGGGTTGAAACTTGGGAATACCCAACATACTGACCTTACTTACCACCATGGTCAAGGTCTTCATACTTCCTTTAGACACACTAGGTAGGGTGCCCTTAGGAAGGGCTTATTATTAGTCCAGGCCAAAAATAGTGGCAGCCAATAATAGGAATAGAATTTCCATGCAATTATTTAGGAAATTTGTGCCAAAAGAGGGTGTCAACTATATTACATTGTCCCTGGGGTGTTTTTTGCCCTGAGTTGTAATATTAGTGTTAAAAAATACACTAATATACAAGGTATGAGGAATAGGCTAATATATGCCTTGATGCAAGGGAAAAAAAAGAAAAAGGGCCTATGTGGCCAATGAGATTGTTAGAATGTGAGCCGTCAATTGTTTTGAAGAGTTGTATTAGGAGCTTTGTATCTAATCAAATGTTGCATGTTGCCTTGCACATTGTTCTCTCATATAACTAAGGGGTGCACAAACCCTAACATTTTTGTATAAGTCTTCAGCATTGCCATCACCACCTTCTAAGTGTTCATACTTATATAGAGGCTTCGAGCACATTATTTGTGCTCTTTGTTTTTATGGTCCTTATGGCTTGAGAATACAATGGAACAAAAGGATGTAAGAAGAAAACTTGAAGCCCTTCCCATCCATGGTTGTCGACACCTAGAGCCGGAGCGACACAAAAAAAAAACACGTGATGCTAGGTCATCTTCATCGATGAGAGAATATTGTTCGAAATGAGTGGAAAAACATGTTTGTCGTCTATTATCACCTTCCCGTTGTTCCGGGCTAGGAGAATGTCGTGGATTGTGTTGCAACAAGAAGGTAGCACTCAAATTGCAATTATATATATATATATATATATGATATTTCTTTGCTTAAATGGTAAGCCCAACATCTCTCTCGCAGGGGAGAGTCATCGAAGATACAAGAATTAAAACAAATATTGGTCTTCAGTTGAGCATGCCAACACCATTTGGCCAAGAGCATGAAGAGTGACCGACCAAATGTTGCTTGGGAAGATGATGACCTTCCGACATTTGAGATATTGATCACACAAAGCTGCGAAAGCTGAGTTGGTGTTGGGAACTCAAACATCACATGAGGAACTTTAGTGAGAATGACTCAATTAATATTCATTAATAATAAAAACGAAGGAAAAAGGGGACAAAAAGGTTGGAATGAAATTGGATACCTACCTACTTGGTCATGATGTTGAGGTAATGAAAACCACCATGTTTTGTAAATTCTTAAACATGGCCGAGGGTGTTGAATGAGATGCCAGATTTTGTGGGTTGAGTTCACATCCTTTCGGGTCCATTCATTCGATTTGTTTGAAAGTGAAACTCGAGTCCCTCGTCTTGTCGTCCTTAAGAACACGATCCTATGAGGCATATTCTGCCTCCTAGTGAGTCACCAGGGCTAGGCAAGTATTGAGGCAGAATACGCTTGCTATGGTCCATTCTGCATTCCCTAAGGGCCCATAGCTAGGTCGTAAACCACATGTGGGATGTTATATGGCACAAGTAGGTAGCAAATATGAGGATTGAGAATGTGTCAAGAGTGTTGGTTCTGCCATTTCCAATAACACAAAAAACCTCAAGTACCTTTGCAAGTTCAACATTTCAGTCTTGGATTATTATTTTATATTCAAGATTTCATGTTGAAGAGAATAGAATATTCCATCTTTTTTAAAAAAAGATTCTCTATTTTCCATTTCAAAATCTTCTTCTTTGAATTTTTTTCTGGAGAATTTCAACATTTCTGAAAATGATATCATTATTGTTGGAACTGTCAAGGAACTGTGGTATGAGCAATATGAACCTTTATGTTCATATATGCAAGTGAGCTTTATTTTATTGTATGAAATTTTGTACTATTACAAAATTTAGAAAAGATTCTAGCAAAATCAATTTTTCTAAAAGAGAAAAATCTAAAATATATACCTAGAGAAACTATAAAAAATTGAAAATTTTCTAAGCATTGTTCAAGCAAGTAGCAAAAATATATGAGGATGTTGAAAAATTTTCTTTGCATTTTTGTTATTAGCCAAATTTAGTTAAATAAGCTTAGGTTGATCATCACCTTGACCACATCACAAATTGCTTTTTGAAAATTGCATGATTGGAAGAAATATATCATTTTGCAACCATTCTATTTGCAATTACACACAACTATATGTAATTTGTGACTATATTGGTCCTTTTTGTAATTATAAAATTTCTTTAGTCAACTTTTTTGCCTCATATGGTTGTGTATGCAATTGCAATGCAAATGTGGGCATACATGGACATGCACATGGATGATTTTCCAAATTTTTACATATAAATACACCTTTAAATCTTTTTATAGTTACATATACAAGCACCTTTTAGTTGCATACATGATGACCAATGATCTGGATCTATGTCTTACACTTAGAGCCCCAAAATTTGATAATGCATAATAGACATATGTATAGAAACATATATGTATATAAGGATATATGAAGAATGTATGTTTCAGATATTTTTAGTCATATATTAAATTGTAGGTTCTTACCTATCTAGGTTATAGGTTTTTACTTGTTGAGACCTGCAACCAACCCATCTATTATGTATCTACCTACCATCTCTTAGAATAGGCATCTACCTACCTATTACTTATTTAACATAAACTATTTTAATTAACCTAGGTAGATAGGTACCTAGGTAGAAAACGTAGGGAGGTATGTAGATAGCTGATGTAGGTAGTTGACACGTAGCCTCAGTTAAAGCCCTTCAACTTGGAGGGGTCATATCTCCTTCATTTTTCCTTTCTTTTTAACTATTCAAAGTGTGTTGGATGCACCAAAACTTATTTGGTCTACACTTGCTTCTTGGACACCGTAATGATTTTTGGATTCCTTTGTAATTCAAAGACCTTTAAAACATTATTTGAATACACATTAAAGTGCTTTGTGGGATCTAAAGTTTTAATGATTTTGTCCCATTTTTTCTGGCAACTTTAATTTTACAAGCTATTTAACCATGGAAGGATGGGCTTCACATATTACACATTACAAACATTCAAAGTGTATGTGTCATTTGAGATGAATCAATAAAAAAACACATTGCAAACAAAAAAAAAGGGTCTCAAAGCTATTTAAAATATAAATTTGACTACATGTATAAATCATAAAACATAACAAAATGATGATTAAGATTTAAAAGTTGAAATTTAAATTTTATTTATATAATACATTTCTACTTGCCACATGGCAAAATGGAATTGGTTTTCATGATAATTGCATGGAGGTTGCAAACCCTTGTCAATGTGGTAAGTGTATACAAATGGTCAATGGATGATCCTATATTATTCATGGAATATATATTTCATTTGGCAAAAGATTTACATCATTTTGATGTCATCATTTGTGATTAAAAGTGCATTTGACTTGTCAAAATGTAATCAAACACTAATTAGTAATAGTTGTTGATTCTAACTAAAATGAGTTGCAAGTTGAAATAAAAATCAACAATTTTGCTAGTGCATATAAGGCATGCACAAAACCCTAAAATAAAAATAAATAAATTCAAAATACACATACTCCCAATCTAACATTGGTTCATTTCATTGAATGCGTATATAATCATTTAAAACTTATAATTAACATTTGACAAAAATAATCCCAAGTGAGAAAAAAGAGGTGCAATCACATAATAATTGAATAGTCATTGTAAAATGTTTAATTTGAAATTTTGACCTAGTCTACCAAATGTAATGGTTCTATTGTAAAACAATGTGTTGGTGAGTAGGTGAAAACTTATCATAATTTCTATCGTTAAGTTTGACTTGGGGGTATTACCAACAACTTGTTAGTCAAGTTTGTTGTTGTGTTTCCAAAAGCAAAATAAAAATCTAATTTGGTAGAATTGTAGGGGACTTCAAATTCAATCTTTTGGTAAAAAAAAAATTGGTTGAGAAATGAAAAATCCCCAATGTAGAAAGTGAAACATTACTAATTATGGACAAGTTTCATAATTCCACATTTTTGGAGGATTTGATAAGTTGTGACGATTCAATGATCACAAAAATTCTAAGACATATAGAAAACATAAATATGAAGTTGGTGAAAAAAGACTTATTACATTTGGACTGGGGATGAGAAAGAAAGAAATGTTTCAAGATGCATATATAATGATACACACAATCAAAGAAAAATGAGCTTTTGCAATAATTTTTGGACACCTTAATTTTTTTAACCCCTCCCATACTCTAGTCCATGTAGCATATGCATATAATAAAACTTGGGATCTGGATCTAGAAATTCCAATTCTAGATCTAGTTAATGGTTAATTTTCTTTGTTGGAACCTCTAGTCAAGTTCCAAACCCTGGTCCTTTTACCATGAGTGAATCCGTGATGAAGCAACAACAATAGTCAATGAAAAAGGGGAACAGAAAAGGGGGTTGGAATCTTGTGAAAAGAAAGGAATAAAAGGAAATTGATAGTTGAAAGGAAGAGGAATAAGGTTTAGGGAACTAGAGCCTAGTAGATGAGGAGTATTGTAAGGTTAAAGCCACATGTAGCAGCAAACAAAGAAGAAAAAATTAAAGGAAAAAATTTCATTTAGGGTTAGTTTTAATTTCTTCAACCTTGATTTAGAGTTTTGGTTTTGGTTAGGGTTTTCATCTCATCTTGAATTTGTGTTTTGGTGGAACCCTTGGGATTTTAATGAGATTGACTAATAGATTACAACCTTTGAGTATCGTCTTGTCAAAAAAAGCTTTGGACTATTTATAAACTTTTTGAAAAATGGTGTAGGTTCTCATGGAAGATGAAAAAGTAGAACAGCTTTTTAGATGTGTGGGCTTAGAACTTGAAAATAATCTCCTTGGTTGAAAAGTTTGTCAGATAAACCTCAAAATAAAATAAAAATGGCATCTTTTTATCTTGAAATTTGTACGATTCCAAAAAAAAGACGCAATGTAGATTGAAAGCAAGCAATCTAATGATAACATTCTAGTGTTACATTACAATAACGGATGAACAAAGTAAAAAACACAACCATAGATGAGAAAAACCAAGTTTTAAAATCCTTTTTTGAATTTTTTTATAGTGTTGTACAAACCAAGGTAACATAAAATACATATCTCATTGGGTCACCCAGCCAACCAACCAGCCAACATTGTCATGATATGTCTTACAAATGTACCATCATTTCAAACTTTGTTGGACATAGTTTTTGGAATAGATTGAGATCTTTATGAAGAAGGTAACTAATCCACCACAATCGTTTTTTAGGAAACTTTTGTGCAGCATTACTTGTCTCAAGTCTTATAAGACTAGGAACAAGAAGTGAAGCTTGTAATATTTTGGTATTAAGGTGTTTCGGTTGTGTTGAACCCAATATAATAGTGATCATGCCATTCAAGCCTACATTGAAGCTAAGGTTCGGCTTTGGCATAATGCCCTAATCAAGGATGCTTATAGATTTTTAATTTTTTTTCTTTTGATTTTTTTAGTTTTATGTGGTTGATTTTGTAGATTTAAAATCGCCTTACACTAATAAATAATTTTCTAAAAGGTGGGGCTTATGTTTTTATTAGGTTTTTTTTCTTCATGGACATCAAACGTCCCATGTCCCTTGGTTCATATGTCTCATTGAACTTCATAGTTCCTATCGCCCATTTGTTTTATTAGACACCATCATAGGCTTAATTTCCACCTCATTTCCCATGCAAACCATGCACCACCTATTAATTCCCCTTCTCATTCTAATAAACCACACATCAACCATTAGTTCCCCCTCCCATTGTAACAAACCACACACCGCCCACTAGTTCCCATTATCAGTCCTTAGCCCTTTGTGAGAACGTGGGGCCCCGACTTTACACTTTCTTAAACCCCTTTGATCATGCACATGTAGAACTTTTTTCCCCTTCCACTTTACTAGCCCATCTAGTTGCCCATGATTAGACCTCCCAACCTACCCCCATCTTTTCAACACGTTTGCAACTTCCACCTTGCCCCACTTGTGGGCACCAATTCATTAGTTGAGGGTTAGAGTGTCATTAGTTATCCTATCAGACATCCAATTCATTTAGTCCAAACCCTTGTGACCATCCCAACTTGACTTTCCCTTGCTCCCACTCCACCTGCATTAGCTTAAACTTGGGTTTCGTCTTTGGATGTCCTCAAGTCCTTTCATTTAAACTTTTGTCATCCTCAATTGTATAGTCACATCCGTATTGCTTTATGACCTGATATACAAATGACATTTCATTTTCCATTAAATAAATTGGCACATGACCCTTATGATGTGGTAGTTTGGCATTTGATCCTCTTGTTACCCCAATTGTGTCTCGCTTTGTCGTTCGTGGTGGGGCAACATGCCTGAGATAGGTTAGTAAGCAACTTTGAATGGTGAGTAGTGTTCAGTACTAAGTGGTTATTAAAAAACATTTACAATGTCTTGCATCAAAGATGTCATGCTAAAGGATGTTCGACATATTGACCTTTTCTTTCGAATGGGTGACGTTTAAGTATCCTTTGGAATTTCAATTCATTATTTCGTGCAACAACCATCATATTCCTTATGATGTACACCTTCTTCCACCTTCATAGAATCCCTTACTTTTTTTGAATCTTCATTCTTTCAAATGTTTGGGCAGCTTTTGGGTCTAAGATCTTTTGATAGCCTAAAAGGATTTCTAGTTCGTAAACAAGTTTTTTTCCTAATAACTTTTGGTGGCATCAAGCTCATATCGACAACCACCATCACCCCAACACCCTATTTTGGGAGTTGGGCTCTTATGGCCTTAATCATAGGTTCTAAATTTATGGTTGATCAATGTCCTTTCCTTCTTAAAGCCATAACATGAGTAAACTATAACACTTTCCCATTCTGGCAACATTTCAAAGTGACATGTGATCTTCTACCAACCCTAGCTTGCGCGTGTTTTCTTCTTGAACATTTCATCAAACAACAAATGGTTCAACTTCAAGATTCCATTTTGAAGTGTCTACACCATCATACCCTTTTCCAACATACTTTTTGATGAAATATTTGAAACACGTTGTGCTCAAATTTAATCATGTTCTGGCCTAGGGGTGGATGCATAATTTACAATTTGACCAATTTTCTTGGCCTTTTTATTTGTTTCCCCAACCTTTTTCACAATGCTTCAAACATGATTTGAATTATCCCATCTTTCAATTGTAGGTATCCTTCGATGCATGTGCACAAATCCCATCAACCCTATGGGTATCCACCTTTTACATTGTGCTCATGGCAACAAACACACAAGAACCCATGATGCAATTCGTAACACTTTTGCTACCATTGTGCACGATGTTGACTACCATGTGGGGTGAAAACAATTCCATGATTTTCCTTCAAATTTGTTCAACTTCTTTTGTTGATGAGTCAACATAATGCTCACCAAAGATGGCATTCACACCCTAATCAACATTGTCATTACCAACCTAATGTGAATAGATTTGTTTTTCCAATCTTGTGCCACTCAAAGATTTGTTGCTTTCGATGTGGCTCAAAGTAAAAAACAAAACTATCATGATTGGCACCTCACTAATTAATTTGTCCCTTTGGTAGTTGAAGTATTTGGATGTTTAAATAAATATGCGGATGTGTTTTTATATGATTGTGCCAAAGCCATTTGGAACTTGAAAGGGCCAAAGGGCCTTCATTTTTTTGTTTTGGTAACTTTTATTCATTAATCACATTGCAAAGGTTGCAAACATCTTCCATCTTAAGTTGGACGATAACTATAAGCCTCGTTACTTTTTTACTTCCACCCTTTCAGGACACACCCCCCATCACCACAGTTGCTTTATTGCAAGTAGTCGATTTTTGACATGGATAGATTTTAACACCTAGTTTGAACTAATTTGATGTCCTATAAATTCTCATTTTTCCTTTTTTTTTAACCCTTTGTACATTTTCCAAATCTATAGTGTGTTTATTAATAAGTTTTGTAGGGTTCCACCATGTTAAAGAGTTGTCACACTCAAGGTTGAAAAAAATTGTAACACAATGTGAGGAATATGGGGTAGATGCAAGTTATGGTGGTTCAAAAGCGGCAAGAATCCTAGTCCCAAAAGTCCATATAAATGGGAAAATTAACATTAAAATGAAAAAAAAAACATTAAAAACCAATGTTTAGTGGGCCCTATATGGTGATTAATCAATTAAGAAAGTCCATATAAAAGGCTGCCCATTTAAAAAACTCTTTATTATACATGTTAGGCGAAAAAAAATTAGTTTAACAAAAAATGATTATGATTGGGACTTTTGAATATATGGCCCAAATCTGGTCATTCAAAAATCCATAATTATTTGTTCGTTAAAACTTTTGTTATAATTTTTTTTCCATCATGTATCATATATTGAGTCCTTATAAAAAAGATTGAGATGAAATCATAACAAAAAATGCATTTGAATGTTAATGCAGAACCCAAATTATAATCCATATGTTCACTTTAAAAGTCCATTACTATATGATTAATGTATGTTTATTGAATTTCACTCATTAATAAATATTCTTATTCAAGTTGAAAATTTTAATCCATAAATATTTTGTCAAATTAATGATTTTACAATGTGTTTGTAACATTTGAATAAAATGCACTTTGTAGAAAGTTTATAAAATTGCAAAAAGTGAGCTATTGTAACTTGCATCTACCTTATGAATGAAACATTGATGAGGTGGGATAGAAGGATGACATGTGAATTACAACATACGCATGTCACAATTAATACAAATTAATATGAATGAAACATTGAAAAGGTGGGATAAAAGGATGACCTATATATTACAACATACACACATCACAATTTGCCTAAGAATTTGGCTACGAGGACTTTAAATAAGAGTAATAGGGAGATAGGATTAGGTTGCTTTGTTGTGAAGTTTAAAAATTAAGTATGTTCAACACCACATTTTACATGGGCAAATGGAAGTGGCAATATTATTGGGATATGAGATCTTATTCTTTCCAAAGCTTGAAAATATGTGTGAATAAATGAAAAAAAATGACTTATTTTAGTTTAATTAAAACAATATTTGGTTCCAAAAGGAGACAAGGCCGACAATATAGGAAGGGTGGCCATCACAATTAACTAGAGATAAGAGTGGATGTGCACAAAAATGAATTACCAAAGGATGTTAAGAATGGGTCAATTTTGAATCAATTGATCAATAATTAAGTCAGTTTGAATGCCTCAAAATATTTTGCCTTGGGTCTATCCATGGAAAGAGTCTTGGTAGAAAATTTAATTTTGTTTCACAAGGGGGAGGCCAAAGGTCAAAAATGAAGAAAAAACTGCCCAGAAATCCATGTTGAAGTGGAACACAATTCCCCCCACCTCCCCCTGACCACACGAGAGAAAACTCAATTATAGAACCTATCAACACAATTCCAAGGTTCCGTTTATTCTTTATCATTTAAACATCTTATGATCCTATGGGTTGGCAAGAATTCTTCCAACTTCAAACTGAATCATTGACACTCTTGCAATGAACCGAAAGCTTGTAATGTCAATGTTGATGTAAGGGTTTGTCTGGAATCAATTGTTGTTTCACAACCATGTGTCGTGGTGGGTTTTACTTCCTGTCTAGACCTTTTAGATAATTGCATATAATGATCCTAACTTCTTTAAGATCATTCCAAGAGTGTTAATTCAATCACTATTGTCGGTTGCTTATATTTAGATTTCACAAGTACCCTAAGGCCCACTTTACACTAGGAGTCAGGGCTGAAAAAGCTTGGGGATCAACTTTGAGCATTTGTTTAGCTTGTTGTTTGGCACCGAGTTACTAACAAATGCTAGAACATTGACGTCAGGATATTAATAAATGCTGGAACATTAGCCCCAAGGGTTGCAAATTGGCTTCCCAAATTCAATGGTACCCTTTTTCAGCCTTGGGGCCAATAATAGAAGGCCATAAAGTTCAGCATTTATTGATAACTTGGGCCAGATTGAAAATATTTTATTTATTTATTTCAGCCTTGTAAAGGTTCCCTTGGGGCCGATTTCAACTTTTGCATCATTAAAGTGGGTCTAATTGTAAATTTTGGTTTTTAAAAAAAAATCATAATTAGAGAAATGTTAGATTTGATTACTTCGAAAATCTCAATGCAGTGGTAAAGAACTAACCTAGCAAGTTTTTAGGCCATTATTCGATTTTCTGATATTTTGAGAACCATGGTTAGATATCATAACCAGCTGCTTGATTATTCTGAGAACCACAATTATCAACCCTATTTTTTCTTGTCTGACTCTCTCCAATTTATTATTATTATTATTATTTTAAAAGGAAAATGTCTTTTTGTAGCAAATCATCCTTAGGAATATTTTGCCAAATCTGGCTACACACAAAATACAAAATACAAATCCATACTTTTAATCACCCTTCTATACTTTGGGTAGAAATCTACCAATTTTGACTATTGTTTCCCCCCTCACATCTGACTCTTGAAAACCTCCAAATTCACTTCAATTTTGAATTTTCAGTATTTAATTTCTCTTTTATTGGCGAAATTCGCCAATAAAAGATAGGCTGCTGATCCATGATACATATGCACCAACAGGGTTTGTTTTAAGGATTTTGTGGTGCAGCGAAAGTGGCGATCATCCAGAAAATAATTTAGCCAAATTTAAGTACATACTAGATATGGAAGTATGGGAAAAAAAAACAGAATCCCTCTATATTCTTGGCTACATACTAGAACTTATCATAAAAACCCGGCGATTTGGAATTTTTTCTTTTTGAAATCTGGCGGATTTGAGTAATTTTTTCCATGAAAAATCCTTTGCATAGGTCGAAATCATATTTTTCAGGTCGAATTTTGGCAAAAATTCGCCAGAAAAATAATCGCTGTGAACCATTGGGAGAGCATGCATGTTCTAAACTGAGGCAATTATTTTATATTAATTGAAATTAATTCATTGGCCAGAGCTGCTTCTCAGCAATTACATTTTCGCACTGTGGTCGGTGCTGATGTAACTCCTCTAGGACTACCGGGAAATTACTAGGAGTTTAAAAAGCATAAAGAATTTATTACCTTTACAGTGCACTCAAGCGCGTGGTAATAATACTTTCATTGGTTGAATCCTCGCAAGTGAGCGTTTCATCCAAAACCCTAAATCCAGATTTATTAAATATTTCATCCAAGTTTGATTTTTAAAAAACAAGTATGAAATTCTGTTTAGTTATGTTTGGATGATCATCCTTTTTGGAGTCTACTCAGTTATATGTTTGGATGTTTTCATATGTGGATAGGAGCCGGGTGGCTTTTGTTTGGAGGTTTTTTAATTGGAGCTTCTGGAGGAGGATGTTAAATTAGCTATGGGTCCTATTTTTTTCCCTGACTGCCCAATTTCCTGATCAAGATGTGTCTGATTATGACCAGAGTTATATTGGTGCTGCCCGGGTATTTCTTCTGCCCTTTCAGCCCTGCGATCCATCTTTTTGAGAAAAAGATGAATTATGCCCAAACATTTATTTTTTTGGGGTGCGGTTATGCACAGTTTGGGCGTGTAATAGACACTAAGAGGCATTATATGTGTCGTAGTATCCATTCCATTCCCAAAGCATGTATAATATGACACAATTTTTTTAATCCGGGCAGCACAAGATGTGTCTGGTCACTAACAGATGTGGTTGCAAATTTGGCAGTTAGGGAAAGAAGAAAAATTGCTGATTTAATGTCCTCCACCGCCTCTGAAGAGCATGGGTATGAGTGTTGAACAGTTTCCAAAAATGGAAACTAATAACCGTCAATTCTCAGGGTGGTTCTCAAATACATATAACCAGGTTTCTCCGAAAGTCAAGTAACCTTTTCCAAAAAAAAACCATGGTTCTCAATATATTAGAGAATGGGTCTAATGACCTTTTAAAAATCTGCCAGGTTCATTTTTTTGGTTATTTTGTGAAAACTGCCAGTTCTTTGTCTAATATTCATCTATGTTCGTGTAAGTGTAAAATCATTTAAATCTATTTTATGTTGTGTAAGAGCATCTCCAGCTCTGCTCAGTATGTGATGTGCACATTAAACTTGGATCACAAAAAGATAAAATATGTCAGTTTTATTCAGGAAAATGGTTTTGGCTCCATATAATTGCACAGATTGCAGTAGCTGTTAAATGCTGTAGCAATGCTGTGCACTTTGAGAAAAGAGTGTACTAAATATGATCTGACTATTAATCAGTGTTTGTGATTGGCCCACGCTAATGATTGGTCATGGTGGTTTGCTATTAGTAGTCCCCCACCTATTTGCTATTCCAGCTTCACTTTTATGGGTGTGGTTTTAGAAAAGTAAATGACTAAAATTTGATATGAAAAATATCTTTTAACATATTGAGCATTGTGGGAGATGCTCTAAAACAGCGTACACGGAAAATCAATACATTTAAATGATTTTATGTAACTGTGTAAAATAATTATATTTATATGATTATGTAAAATATTGTAAAAAATGTTATTTTTACTTGGGGGTGAGAAGGGGATTTCCTAATGGTTTTGGTGACAGGCCAACCAAACAGTTCATTGTCAAAAAAAAAAAAAAAAACCTTTCATAACATTTTTGTTTGGAGATGCTGTCATGACATGTAGTGTTGTAAGGGTGTAAATCCATAGTAAATTCTATTGAACAAAAAGACTAAAACCATTAAAAGTTAGAAACTAATCAACTAAAAAGATATGCACGCGCATATATATACAATGCACAAAAGGAGGTTGAAATGAAATTCTCATGTAGCACCCCAGACCTGAGTCGGGAAAAACATGGCATGGTCCGAATAGAAATCAAGGTTTTGCAAGAGAATGTGATGAACGGTACCAAATGTTGATGGGAATTTGAGTGAGTTTTGGCTTGAAACAACATAAATAATATCCACCATTACAATTATCACAAAGCAACATCTGATCAGCATCATTTATCCTTGGACATACCTAACATGGATAGTCAAGTGGAGGAATCCAAGTCAACATGATGATGGTAGGATCCAAGTTTGGTAGATGGCATGGTGCACAATTTTTGGAGTGATCTTGAATTGTGCGTCCATTAGCTCTTTGCAACTCCAACACACTTGAAGGCCTGATTGCCTTAATCCTTAAGATAGTGTCATCGAAAAAAATGTCTAGAATATCATTAGGTTGCTGTTGGAGATACACAAAGTCACCAACATCAAATTGTCTCACTTTAGGTTTGTAACTGCCACCTCCTATGTGTGTATATCGTAAGGTATCTTGATGTTGTGCAATGGACAAGTTTTCCATGGCCATGGGCATAACCCTCATGAATAAAACAACCCTCTTTGCGATGACCCTAGCCCAAGTGGCTAGGGAGTCCAAATCCACAACTTAGTTCATTTGAGCAAAAATGGAAGAGGGTGAAATGGGATGTCTCCCAAAAAGTAGAAAGTAAGAAGCAAAATGAGACATAGAAACGTGTTTGGACATCATGTAACCCATGGTGATGTAAGGTAGGGCCAAGTCCCTATCTTTTTTGTTCTTACTGAAGCAAATCTTCCGAAATCCCTTCTTGCATGTTTGAATCATCTTCTCCATAAGGCCATCAGCTTAAGGCCATTAGCTTGGGATGATCCCTTGAAGTCTGGAAATGGTCAATGAGAACATGATCAAGTAGGTCTTGGAATTCTCCTCTAAATTTTGATCTTTAATTAGTAAAGCATTTAACACAAGCCCCAAACCTACTTAAGACTTGTTGTAAGAAAACCTAGCTAGTGTTGTATGATGACTTGTCCGGTAGCGCAACAAGCTCAACTCACTTTGAAAAATCTTCGATCATAATCATGATGTATACATTACTCCTGGAGGTTTGTGGTAATCATCCAGCTAAATCACATGACTATTGATAGAACATGCCTTGAATAGGGAGTGGAGAAAGTGTGAGCTATCGAGAGGAAAAGGAAGTTTTCACTCTATCACATTATTCACACCTAGCAATGATGTTTTGGACTTGAACATACATACCTTTCCAATGGTAATGAGGAGCGAAAAGGCTATAAGTACGTTTAACTCTAAAGTGTCCAAGCTCCGAATGTACTTTTTGAATAAGACTAAGGCGTTCATGTGGTGGAGGAACCACTCTGTCACCTTGTGGTAAACATCGGACGAGGTGATTCCCTCCATGAGCAGCATTTGGACCATTGTTATATACGATCCCATTGACTTGATGTAATTTGGGGAGGGTATTCCCCATGCTAAAAAAACTTCAGAATGTCCAAGTCCTCCCATATATCCACAATGGGATGCTCAACCAAGTTACATTGTAGTAGTGCAAGAAAATTAGATGCATAAGATACATGTAATGTTAGAATCTAGTTGAAATCTTATTTGGTTTTATAAAAATCTTTAGAGGTAGTGAGGGGTTTCCGTGACATGGTATTTGCGTTTTGATGTGTAATACTAGGTTGGTGAATAACCTTGAACTCATACTCTTGAAGTATAAATGCCCAATGAGCTAACTTATTAATAAACTTGTCGTTGGTCATCAATCACTTGATAGGTTGGTGGTCGGTATACAAAGGGAATTTGGTGCCATAAAGATAGGGCCTGAAATGTATGACGGCCTATACAACAACAAAATACTTCCCTTTGTATGAAAAGTAGTTGCTTTCAGCCTTGTTCTTACTTTGGGATGCATAGCCGATAACATATTCCTTGCCTTTTTCATCAAGTTGGCCAATAATAACACTAATTCCAAGAATACTCTAGTTAGTGAGTAGAATGAAGACCTTGTTGAAATCAGGTTTTCTCAGAATGGGGAATTCTAAAAGCTTTTCCTTGAGTGTGTTAAAAGCTTCCTGAGCCTCTTCAATCCATGTCCAAGCAACATCCTTTTTTAATAATGCATAGAGAAGATGAACAATAGTATGGAAATCTTGGACATAAATATTTTAGTAATTACATAGTCTAATGAAACTTCTGAAAGTGTGAACATCAGTAGGATTGGGCATTTCCAAAATGGCTACTACTTTGGCCCAATGTGCCATAATACCATTTGGCAAAATTTTGTGTTTAAGGTAGACTTCTGAAATGACAACAAACTCACATTTTTTACAATGGATTTTCATATTGACTTCATGGAGCTTATTGAATAATTCCTTAAGATGAACCAAATGTTGCAAGAGCCCCTTGTTATGCACTAGGACATCATCTATGTAGCATTTGAAGAAATTTGCCCCTTTGAAAACCTAGTCCATGATTTGCTGAAAGAAGACAAATGAATTCTTGAATCTAAAAGGCATCACAAGCCATTCCCACAACTTGTTGCTTCCATGGAATGCCGTTTTTTTGTGATCCTTAACAGCGAGCACAATGGGCTTGAAGCCTTGCTTCATATCCACAATTACAAAGATGTTTGAGTCTCCAATGTTATGAAACATTTAGGGATGGGCATGGGGTACCTGTCTTGAGGTGGAACCACATTCAAAGGCCTATAATCCCTGCACATCCTTTTCTCAGTCCATAATCTAATTAATATTTATTTGCTGGCATTATTGTAGTGGTTACAAAATCAAAACTTGATGGCTAAATGAAACCAACTTCATGGAGTTTTTTGCATCTTTCATCTACTAGTTCCCATTCATGCTTGCTCAACCTATGCCTCTTCGGATAGGTGGGTGTTTCATGTGTAAGGTCTGTAAAAAACTGCATGGTCTTACACCTACTTAAGTCTTTCATTGAGAATGCGAACACATTCTCATACTTAATTAACAAGTTTGTGACATGGTCTTTTTTTGTCTTGGTGAGCTGGTTCCCCATAACGAAAGGGTAGTTGGAAACACATGGAATGGAGTTGAAAAATGTGTTTGAAGAACTTGGTGTATTGGGTTCTCCACTATTCACTTGTGCAAATTCGTAAAAGGTTGTAATTTTTTCTCTAAAAGTTGATGTACTTCTAAGTGTATCAGAAACTTGTGTCAAATTACATGGTACCTCCTCCCCCCAACACTAAGAGTGAAGTGTAGAATGTTGAAGATATGCAAGTGTACTTGGTCAGGGTGCCATGTAGTCGCATCGCTAAAACTGCAAGCTGATTGAATAAGTGTTGGTGTTATGTACATTTGAAAGAATACATAGGTTACCAACAACCATGTAGGGGAGTTTAAGTCCATGCTTTTCCCCAATAGAGTGTTACGCTCCAATTTAGTCCCCTTGGTGTGACTAGTAGTGCTAGTTTGGAACCCCATAGCCTTTTCTTTTTCTTCTGGGCTTGGTTCATCCCAAGTGGTTGAAGCATGACGATACACTAGACCTGGTCCATCACCCTGAAAGGTGTGTGCTCCTAGCAAGGAGACAAAGGTGGGCCAAACACCTCTTGGTTTTCCTATTGTGTTCACAAGAAACCAAAGAGGTTTCTTTTGCCTTGTAGATGGTTAGTAGGAGCTTTGATGATCTAATATGTAAGAAATTTATAGGTTGGGGTCTTTGATGGTGTATCTTAGAGCCAACTGTAGAATTGAAAGTGATGCAAGGTTGGTCTACTAGTTGTGTAGCCGATGCGCATAGGAATCGCATTATGTTGCATCAAGTAAGAGCGGCTCTTCAAGGTAATGTTTGACCAGCGTGTAGTGCTCCTAAACTTTCTCCTTCTGGTCAAGCTAAGAAGGGGTGTTTTCAATTACATAACTAAGCATAAGATAAATGGATTGAGCCTAGGTGATCAATCGTACCATGTCCATGAAGACATCGGATCTTGTGTCATTCAAGCCTTTTGCAAATCCAACCATTGAAAATCCTTGACACTCCCAACCTGAATTGATGAGGTCCACAAGGCCAAGTAATTCCATATGCTGCTTCTGAATTAGTTATATGTTAGAGGGCAAGAAAATGAAACTGGCCTTCCATGTAGTGGTCGCAAACTATTGTGGAAAAATATAGATGTGAGTTCCATCATTCTTAATGCTGCCACTTGCCTTGCAATATGATCAATGTTTACGTAGAAATACTTTTGAAGCACCATCTCTAACTATCGTAGGGCTTCAAGACCTATACTAATACCACAAAAGAGCTCTAGTAATGTAATCCCCTCCTCAGGTAGTGTCTAGGTGATTAGTTGACGAAGTACTACCTTAATTAATTCACCATGGTTCTCCATGTTCTCAAATTAGACAAAGTTTTGACCAAGGGCTTGTGGGTTGCTTTGAACTTCTGGTTCATGTTGAATGTTAGTAGGAACCACCCTCAAGCTTTCAATAACTTGGGTGTAAGTTGTCTCCTCTTCATATCTTTCTATCCACTCATGGTTAGCTTGTTGGATGTAGGAAATGGTGTGTGTTTCCTTGAGCATACAATGGTGAGCGATAGGATTATGGTTCCCATGTAAATCAAGGGGTATGTATCCTAGGTGGTGGCCATTAGTTTCCCAATCCATTCGGTAGTATGCATGTTTGAACCAGTTGTCGATTGTGAAACCTGGTGGAAACAAGGCCTTTTGCCCAATGAACACATCATAACTAGTGGCATTGGTGACAAAACATTTGATTTGTAAGCAAAAATTTTCATTTGTACCTTCATTGAAGTTAAATGCAATCAAATCCGAACTCTCCCCAAGTACCTCCTCTATACTCCCACTAGCGGTGCAAATTTGTCACATAGATTTTCATAGTTTGAAATCAAGCATGCCCATCTTCTTGGCGAATTGAACTCCAAGCATCACTGGTTGGGCATTTGTATCAAAAAGTACCACTCTGGGTGTAGGTCCTCCCACTTAGATTGTTGACTTAGTATTGTCGATAATGGCAATTTCAATGGCGATGGAAGTCTCCTCATTAGGCACCACGTTTGGAAATGAGTGAGAAACTTTGTGCAGAGAATGGTTATCCACAATGTTTACTGAATAAAATATCCATAAGTGAGGTGTTCTTGGCTTCCTTCTGATATGTGAATGTAAAATTAAAGGTAGGAGAACCCATTAGTTTAGCCATGTTAGAACAAGTGACCAGATTACGAACGCTATTTATAACACGTGAACCAATCGAATGTTTCTTCAAGGTGTTCGATGGGACCCCTACAGCATGTGGATCAAAAATTGGTAGAGGACCTGATGTAGTGTTTAAGGTATCCTTTAATACTATAATTATGTCTTTGGCGCTTAGCTTAAAATCTTGAAAACTAAACAACAGTGTATTCACAAGCTTTTGCGCCATTTCACGCATTTGAAGTTGGCACTCCATAAGTTGATCAGTGGAAAATTGTGTGTTTTCCTGATGTACATGTATTGTTGAGACACGAGAATTTGATGCCTTAGTAGCTTGTGGTGTAGTAGTCTCCTCCCCCCTCGCTAATAAGGTGCATTTTTCTTCCGTGTTGGAAGGACGAAAAAATTATGGAATGGCTATTAGAGTTTTTTTAGCCTTGGTAATAGAACTTGAACTAGATGTGAGTCCATCAGTCTGAATTCCCTACTTAATGGTAGAAATTTTGGGTGCCACATTAACGTCTTATGCTGCGAAGTAAGAAGGGAAAAAAAAATGGCAATTTTTAGTGTGAGACTAAAATTGTGTGCACTAGAAAGAACATATTCCCTAACCAAGGCATCGTGTGAGAGGCCATAGAACGACCTAGGAGGTCCTTCGTGTGATTTTGAACCCTGTACAGGTTGGGCATGATTAGCTAGTTGGGAAGACTTGCCTTTTAGATTAGCAAGTTGAGCCCTTAATGATTCAAGTTCATTTTTGTAGAGTTTAAACTTGAATGGCATGGGCTTGAAGCACCTCCTTCTTGTCAGCATTATGTTCCTTCTTGTTAACATTTTTACTAGGGTTACCTTTGGTGGGGAAAGCCTAAGTGGAAGGCTGAGGTGCATTGGCTTTTGGTTGAGGGGCAATAGAAGATGTTGGTAGATTTTGCCATGGTAATCGGAGTTGCTTTCGTTTTGGGAACTTAACAAAATAACAGCTTCATGATGTCCCTCTTTCCCACAATAATCACAAATGAAATCCTCGAAGGGAATGTTACACTCACTAGCTTTATGGGCATGATTGCCACAATACTTGCAAGAAGGTAGGATGGGTGTAATGGAGTGCATTGCTTTAGCTTTTGAGGAAGAATGTGATGATCTGGTTAGCGCAGCTAGTGGAGGTTAAGGCCTTGAATGTGATGGAGGCTTCATAATATTGGCCTCATAGTGTGCATAAGCCAGTTCCAACTTTTCAAAGATGTTTTACACATCTAGCAAATGTACAAGTCTCCAGATTTTACAAAAACCCATTGCAAAACCTACGCATGGAGTGTTAGAGTATTTTGCAATGAATGAAAATACCAATGGGCAGTTTCCAAGTTTGTGATGCTTTGAGTATCCTTTTTAAGCTTGAGAAGCTTCTTGTAGAGCATATTGAGGGTTTCATCCTTCTATGGAGAGAAGGTGGCAAGTTGCATAATTTTTTCAAAACTCTTGATCGAAAATTCCAGCTCAAGAACTTGAAAGAATTCCCCCATTGGATCAGTAAAAGCTAGTGCATTGATGGTGGGAGGAATGTTTGTGGTAGTAACAATGAGTTGTTGAAGAGAAATGTTTACTAAAGTAGGTACTAGATTTGGATTATTGGGCATAGTCTCATGATGTGTAATGGTAACTTGTAGTGCAGCTTGGGAAGTGGTGGCAATGGCTGTGGCAAAAGCTAGATTGGGGATCTAAGTGACGCCCAAAATCCTCAAAGAATGTTGTTCGTAGACAATCAATGCCTCATAGTGCACATAACGGGCCAATTGTTTAAATGCGAACACCTTGGTGTAATTAACACCATACTTGAGCCCCAATTCACAAACCATAGTTGAGAAAGTTGCTTTTAATTCCTTCAAAGAAATGGTACCTGGCCTTCCACTGAACTTCTCAATTCTTAGAGGAATTACTGACCTTCATGATGTATATGGGTGTAGAGGTCACGACTTGTAGCGAAACATATGGTGATGGTGTGAAAGTTGGTGTAACAATAGGCATACCCAATTGATTTACCCCTCCAAATGGATTTTGATGTACCGTTAATGTAGTGTAACTTGAACTTGAATTCCTGGTAGGAGTTATACTGGATGATGGTGGCACTATAAACGTTTGATGGTACCATTGTGAAAATTGGGAGCTCAAAAAAATCGGCTCAAATGATTGTGCATTACTTTGTAGCCGGTACCTTGGCTCTAGCTAAGCGGTAGTGGTCTCATCATCCGAGGACATGGTGTTGTCCCATGCCCCAAAAATTTGTAGTAATACAAAGCACTAGCTATAAAGTTTTAACACAACATATGGTTTTAAGAATACGGTGCGTTGACGGGGATGAAGGGCAACATATGGATGTCAGTGGATGGATGTTGGTGACGAAATTAGATGGATGGAACGGCGATGGATGTTGGACGAAACGAGGACAGACGCTGGACGGACGCCGGATGGCAGATAGAACGGTGACGGACATCGAATGAAACGGGGACAAAACAATGAAATAAAATGGTGTAATAGAGGAACGAAATGGACTATGCCGGCTACGACATTGTAGAACGGTCCACATTCGTGAACTTTGCGATGATGGCATGCAGAAGAGAAGAGAATTTTTTTTTTTGGTTTTTCTAATTCGTGTTTTTAAAAAAAAAATATCTTCTTCTTCTTCTTCTAAAGCTACTACAAGGGTTACTCATTACATGACTACAAGCTCAAAAACACACACGAGTGTATAGTCTAGATGCTAATATCTAAACCCATGTACAAGGAAAGCAAGTGTATGTGGGGTTGCACCACCTAGTGCAGATCTTGTACTGCAATGAAACCTTGTGTGTGTGTGTGTGTGTGTGTGTATGCTCCCAGGACCTAAAGCTAGCAGTAAAACAAGCTTTGGAGCTGTTTGCTCCTTCCCCCCTCCGAAACTTCAGAACTCAGAACTTCACAACTTGTAACTTATTTCTAGTGTCCCTTCTCCCTTGCTTACGTTGCTGTTAGTTATGGTTGTTATTGTTCTTGTTATAGTTGCAATACAAGAGTAGAAAAAGAAGAAGTAGCATCAATTCAAAAACACTAGAAACTAACAAGCAAAAGAAACCTAAGAAACTCAAAGCTAAGAAAAATCTGCCATTTTCAACATTAAGCAACAGAAAGCAATTTTTCTAAAATAGAATTGAAAAGAAGGAAAGGAAACATAGTGAATGTAAACAGTGGCCGTGTAATAGCCACCGTGAACATCTATAAATCTAGTTTAATTATGAAGGAAACTTTCTTTGACAAAGGAATTTTAGAAAAACAAACAAGAACAAAAAAGAGCTTGGCCTTTTATATAGCTGTCAACAAAGCTAAAACCCTTAATAAACCATAACCTTAAAACACTTAATAGCGTATAGTAACTTAAGAACATACATTAACCCTAAAAGTCATGATTGGCATGCTTGTAATTAACCGTCATGTATGAGGCCATGCATATGGGCATCACAAGTAATTAAATAATTAATATGAGTCATAATAAGTACTTAAGCTCTTGTAAAAGCTTAGGTAAAAAATGGTGATGAACAAAATTAAGAATAATTTTTTTTCTCAAGCAATGAAGTGGGGTGAAATATTTATCTAAAATAATTCTTGGAATAACGCCACCATAATTTCATATTGGTAGAAAATGCATATGTTTAGGGAGTTTCAAAATATCATCATTTTTTTGTGAAGGGCAATCAAAGTGACCCATTGCAAAAAATAAAATTTGACCTTTGGGATGCATTCACAACTAATTTATATGGGTTTGGAAGAAGGTACAATCATTAAGGATATACAATATGTACATTTACATGTCCCAAAATATTTACATGAAATCATGTAAGTGTATTTGACAAATATTTACACTGCATTCATTTAAGTGTAAAAAAAAATTTATACATGATAACAATATAAGTGTAATGGAAAAAGTTTGTATGTGTAAATATAAATGATTCACACTTACACAATATTTACACATTGTATATATGACTATTGACACTTACATGCACAACATTGGAACATACACCCATACACTGGAGAGGGTTCATTTTTTTCCCTGGGGAAAGGGAGGTGGAGTTGTTGGATTTTTGTTGTTCCCAATTTGTTCTCATCATGTCTGTTCTGTGTTCTCATCAAATTCCCAATGGGTTCCTGTCATGGTTGCCAAGTTCCCAATCTCTTCCTTCATATGTTTCCCAATAGCTGCCCACTTACCATGTCCTTTGCACTAAGTTCTATTCTTGTAAACTACATAGGCAGCCAAAAGCAGGAGATTACGACATATCTAAGGGTATTTTGGTACCATCCAAACCCTGATGAATTGTTTTGGCAATGGGTTGATCAAAGCTACCCATCACAAAAGGAAATAAATTGAACTTTGGGGGATCCCACAACTAATTAATATCAGTTACAATATCTCTACTCTAGATAATGTAGAGGCGAAAAATATTGCCTGAAAACAGAGGAATGGCCTCTGGTCCTGCCCTTCCGTTACCTTAAACATTGACCAGATTTGGAAGGAACTTGCTGCTAGGGCCGTATGTGTAAGGTAACGGCTGAGGCTGCAGACATTACCAGATGCTCTTAAATAGGTGCTCCCTATTTGATCCTGCATAGTAAAATTAGGTGAAAAAGATTCACCATATGCTGGTTTGGCTCAGGAAAATTGTTTTGTCTCAGCATAATTGCGGGGGTTGCCGTGGCTAAAAGAGTGTAATAAATATGATTTAACTGCTGTTCAGTGTTTGTGATTGGCCCGTGATAATTATTGGTTCCCCCCACCTATTTGCTGTCCCAGTTTCAGTTTTATGGGCGGGGTTGGAAAAGAGTACATAAAATAACTTGGATGTCAAAAATATTTTCGCAAAACTGGGCCAACAATTCTGGTGTGGGGAAGTATTTCGAAATTCCCTGCAAGCTCTACTGCCCGGTAAGAGTGTGCAGATACACTAAAAATCTGGACATAGGTGTTCACATATTTGTAAGGTATCTCCCAGCTCGCTTAAAAGTTCTGGGCAGGGAAATAAATACTGCAAATACATATTTAGACTAATTAGGTCAATGTTTTAGGTTAGGACTAAGTGATAGTTTTAAGGCGTGCTTAAGATTTTATACATTAATATTTTGAATATCATCAAATTCTGTTAAATATACTTATGAACTAATGCCACTCAAGCAACATCACAATATTGAAAAATCAAATTGAATTGAATTGTATGTGATTTCATTTAATATAATCAGATCACTATTCTTGTCATATATTGTTTCATTCAATCAATCACATTGTCATGATCCTTTGTAGTACATTTCAATAACAAATTACAATTGTTATAAGCAAGGAGGCCTATTTAGGTTTCCTAGGGTCAGATTGAGATGTCAAGTTTGCAGTTTTGTGATAGGGCGAATACTGCATTTGTTCACATGTATGTTGGTAGAGTTCATTTGAGTCCCTTGGTTTTTAACATCATAGAGTGGGCCATGAGCAATGGATTTGTGCCAGGTGTGCCCTCACTAGACTTGCCCAATGAGGGCTTACATGGTAGAATTTGTCATTTGTGGCCCATTTTCGAGTGTGCTATAGGTTAAACTAAATGTGTACAATTCAACTCTATTGGTCATTGTGCAAAAATTATGAATTGCCAAGTGGAATTTAGGTGTAGGATAATGCCTTAGGAGTAGACCATTACACCATGGATCTTGGGCCCCACCTGGATACGCAAGGTGTAACACTTGTCTCTTTGAGGCGTTAACCCGACGAGGTGGGCTTGTATAGTGGGCGCATTGGTAGTTCGAGCATTTTAACCCTACCGACACGAGAGCCCACTTGGTGGGCCCACCTTGTTGCACGTGTGCTAGGTGGCTAAAATGCACCCAATCAATGTTATTACAATTGGTGAAAAAATCCCACACCCTTGGATTTGATCAAAGATATCAAAGATCTTAAAAGTGTTCAAATATACTCTAAGGGTGATGGATCAATGATATAACCTCTGTTTGAGACCCTGAGATTTAAAAATGTTCTGAGTTGAAACCCACTAATACGAAGGTGAAACTCCTGTTAGCCCATTGCCATCAAGCTTGACTTGACCTGACTTGACAGCTTTTCATGCCATGTCTGTCTATGATGTATTGCTTCATTCAATCAATCACATTGTCACTGTTGCATGTAATCTAATAATAGAATACAATAGCAGGCTGCTTAAGAGTCAGTTAAGTGTTCAAATATATTTCTGATTTTGACAATCACAATTAGTTAGTGAAATGTTTAAATATATTTCTGATTTTGATGATCACAGTCAGTTAGTGAAATATTTAAACTTATTCTGATTGTGGCAATCACAATCTTGATATATGTCATTGTGACATATTGCTTGGTTCAATGTTATTGCCAAGACATACCACTTCATTCAATCAATCACATTATCATTGTTGCATATAATCTATAAAGGAGTCATCTGCATAGACTTATGAGCTAGTTAGTGAACCTATCCGCAATTTATTATACTCATATGGTGATTTGTCATATCATTTTCCCAAAACAGAAAGTGAGGGTTTCAGGAAAGTGGGACAATTTTTGCAGATCATCGCCGCATCCAAATTCCCTAAAACCCAAGTCGTTTGAACCATGGTGGGGGCAGCTGTGCTATGTGTGCACCAATGAGTGCATATTAGAGCATCTCTGTATATGAGCTTGCACAGTGAAATTGGATCAAGAACAGTCAAAACATGCTGGTTTGGCTCAGCATAAATGCAAAATTTGCAGTGGCTGGTGAAATGCGCAGAAACATTGTGCACTTGCAGAAAAGAGTGCAGGAAATATGATTTGACTGCTACTCAGTGTTTCTGATTGGCCCATCGTATTGATTGCTCCAGGTGGTTTGCTATTAGTAGTTCCCCACCTATTTGCTGTCCCTGTTTCAGTTTTATGATGGGGTTGTAAAAAAGGAAATAACTAAACTAGTTTGTGAAAAATATTTTTGCAAGGACACATACTGAGCACAGCTGGAGACCCTCTAAGGGAACAATATAATACAGCTTCAT